>Ga0302280_1002266_pt1 | contig 14948 bp, 10 predicted proteins | sample III_Fen_E1_1_FD_198771 | JGI IMG/M metagenome (GOLD analysis project Ga0302280, IMG submission 198771) | Peat permafrost microbial communities from Stordalen Mire near Abisko, Sweden - III_Fen_E1_1 | ecosystem: Environmental > Terrestrial > Soil > Wetlands > Permafrost | place: Sweden: Abisko... | reverse complement strand
CTTTGTGATGCCTCCTGAAAAAGTTAAACAGGTTGTCATGATTGCCGGTGGCATTGGCATTGCCCCCATGCTTATTTTGTCGGATATCTTAAAGACAAAAAAATATGAACTCATTTTGCTTTTCGGCGGACGTAATCGAGGCCATGTTTATCCCATGAAGGAATTTAAAGACAATGGAGTCAAGGTGCATATTACCACCGATGATGGTTCTGTCGGTGCTAAAGGCCGTGTCAGCTCACTATTTGATAAGATTAACAAGGATCCCAAGCAAACATTTATTTATACCTGCGGGCCTAATCCTATGATGAAAGCGGTTCAGGCCTTTGCCGCCGAGCATCAACTATTAGGGCAGGCGGCTTGTGAAGAAATCATGGCTTGTGCGTTGGGGGCATGCTTGGGCTGTTCGATTGAGACGACGAATGGTTTTAAGACAGTTTGTTATGATGGGCCGGCGTTTGATCTAGATGAGGTGAAGTTCCATTAATATGAATTTATCGATAAAAATAGGTAGTACGACTTTCAGCAATCCTGTGACGGTGGCTTCTGGCACTTTTGGGCATGCGGAGAGGTATTACAATCTTGAAGAGGTCAAGCGCTTGGGGGCGATTGTCCCGAAGACCGTGACTTTTCATGCTCAAGTCGGTAATGCTCCGGTGCGCATTTTTGAAACACCATCGGGCATGATCAATGCTATTGGTATTGAGAATCCAGGTATCGACGGGTTTATTGCCCAAAAGCTACCTGCTTTAAAGAAAACCGGCGTGCCTTTGATCATTAGTATTCTAGGGCATAGTGAAGAACAGTTTGTTGGCATCATTGAGAAATTAAATGCCGAGCAAGGTATCGCTGCCGTTGAGTTGAATTTATCGTGCCCTAATTTGAAACACAAGGTCTTGGTTGCTCAGGATCCTGCGGCCACCTTCAGCTTGGTTAAGAAAATCAAATCATTGTCGAAATTTCCCATCATTGCCAAATTATCGCCTAATGTGACGGACATTGCGGAGATCGCCCTTGCGGCCCAAGAGGGCGGTGCTGATGCCGTGAGTTTGGTTAATACTTTCACAGCCATGGCTATTGATGTGAAGACACGCAAAAGCCGTATTGGGAATTTTACCGGCGGATTATCAGGCCCTGCCATCAGGCCCATTGCCCTTTATATGGTCCAGAAGGTGGCCTCCCAGGTAAAAATACCTGTGATCGGCATGGGCGGCATTATGACAGCGACCGACGCCCTGGAATTCTTGATCGCCGGTGCGTCCATGATTGCCGTGGGAACAGCTAATTTTATCAATCCTCGTGCCCCCATTGAAGTGTTAGAAGGGATTGAAGCTTTTATGAACGAAAATAAGATCAGCGATATCCGCGAGATCATCGGAAGCCTGAAAAAATGAGCAAAGCCAAATTGATCCTAGCCTTAGACCTTGAAAATTTCGAAGAAGCCCGCCAATTGATCGATGATGTGGCGGATTCAGTGGAGATATTTAAAGTAGGCAGTCAAATGTTTACGGCCTATGGCCCTTTTTTGACACGCTATTTGCAATCAAAGGGCAAGAAGGTTTTTTTGGATTTGAAATTCCATGATATTCCCAATACGGTGGCTTCAGCGGTCAAGAGCGCGGTGGGTTTAAGTGTGAGCCCTATTAAAGATCCGGATTTTGCGCCCCTTTATATGCTGACTGTTCATACCGTCGGTGGCAAAGAAATGCTTGAAGCCGCAGCCCAGGCCGCAAAAGCGGAAGCAAAAGCCTTAGGTGTCATTCGGCCTTTGATCGTGGGTGTTACCGTTTTGACTAGTGCAGCTAAAGAAGCCAATCTAGAGAAGGTGGTTTTAGAACGTGCTCAATTAGCCAAGGCCTCGGGTTTGGATGGGGTGGTGGCATCTGTTGAAGAAGCGGCTTTGATCCGTCGAGAGCTAGGCCCTGATTTCTTGATCGTTACGCCAGGCATACGTCCTGCGGATGCGTCTTTAAATGATCAAAAGCGGGTGGCAACGCCGAAGGCAGCCATTGAGCAAGGGAGTAATTTTTTAGTGGTGGGCCGTCCTATTATTCAAGCTCCATCCCGACGCGACGCTGCGTTAAAGATTTTAGAAGAAATGAAGAATAGTTGATATGAATCTTTTTATCAAAAAACCCATCAGCCAATTAATCGAATCCGCCGAAAGCGGGCAGTATCAATTGAAACGCTCCTTGGGGGCGTTGAATTTAGTTTCCCTTGGAATTGGTGCGATTATTGGTGCGGGTTTATTTTCTCTGACAGGCATTGCCGCGGCAGAAAACGCGGGGCCGGCCGTTGTTCTTTCTTTTATCGTGGCGGCGATCGGGTGCACCTTTGCAGGGATGTGCTATAGCGAATTAGCTTCCATGATCCCGGTGGCGGGCAGTGCCTATACCTACGCTTATGCAACCATGGGCGAATTTATTGCCTGGATCATTGGGTGGGATTTGGTTTTGGAATACGCGGTGGCATCATCCGTCGTGGCGGTGAGCTGGTCAAGGTATGTGGGCTCTTTCTTGCATGATTTTGGCATTACCATCCCCGCCCGTTTGGCCGCTTGTCCTTTTGATATGGTGACCATGCCTGATGGCAGCCATGCGCATGGTTTGATCAATGTCCCAGCGATGCTAATCATTGTTCTTATTTCTCTTTTGTTGATGTTAGGTATTAAGGAATCAGCCATTGTTAATGATGTGATCGTGGTGATTAAATTAACCGTGGTCGTGACCTTTATTGCGGTCGGTTTCCATTTTCTTAAATCAAGTAATTATGTGCCTTTCATACCACCCAATACAGGCACTTTTGGGGAGTTTGGTTTTAGCGGCATCATGCGTGCGGCAGGGATCATTTTCTTTGCTTATATTGGTTTTGATACGGTGTCAACCGCGGCCCAGGAAGCACATCATCCACAGCGTGATATTCCCAGAGGCATCATTGGTTCTTTGATTATCTGCACCATTCTCTATATTCTATTTTCGTTTGTTTTGACTGGGATGTTGAATTATAAATTGATGAAGGGGGATGCGGCGCCCGTGGCCACCGCCATTGATTTGACACCCTATCCATGGCTGCATGTTTTGGTTAAGCTTGGGATCATCGGTGGCTTTACATCGGTCATCCTGGTGATGCTTTTAGGCCAATCACGCATTTTTTACGCCATGTCGCGCGATGGTCTTTTGCCAAAACTTTTTTCTGATATTCATCCGCAATGGCGCACCCCGTGGCGTTCCAATTTGCTCTTCATGGTTTTCACTGGCTTTTTTGCCGCGTTTTTTCCGATCTCTAAATTAGGGAACATGACATCCATAGGAACGCTCTTAGCCTTTATTATCGTCTGTGCAGGGGTCATGGTCTTGCGTAACACACAACCGGATATTCCTAGAACTTTTAAGGTTCCCTATTTTCCATTGTTCCCAATTTTAGGCATTATGGTTTGCTTGGCGATGATGACCTCACTGGATTCTGAGACCTGGTGGCGGCTTGTGATTTGGATGATCATTGGTCTCATCATTTATTTCACCTACAGCCGTTTTAACAGCCGGCTCTATCAGAAAAAATAAACACTTGCGTTCTGGGCAGAATAAATTTATCATTGGTGACTTGGATTTCGGGCAAGTAGCTCAACTGGTTAGAGCAATTGACTTACATTCAATAGGTTGAGGGTTCAAGTCCTTCCTTGCCCATTTTAAAAAACTTCACACCCCAGTTTTTGCTTTACAAAAGCTGGAACTGATATTAAGATATCGCTTCATCTGTGGGGTCGTGGTGTAGCTGGTTAACACATCAGCTTGTCACGCTGAAGACCGCGAGTTCAAATCTCGTCGACCCCGCCATACATTATTCCTTCAAGAAAGGAAATCTTGTGAAAATCCTAAAAATGTTTCAGTTTCCGGTGGTGGTCTTTGCGTTAGCTATTTCTTTGGTTGGTTGTGCGACAACAAATTTGATAGAGGGTAGAGATTTTGATGCCTCAGTCACTAATCAAATTGTCAAAGGGAAAACGACCGCTAATGATATTATTGCCATGCTAGGCCAACCTTATTCTAAGATGCCGGAAGTGGATGACACGGTGCGTTGGACATATTCTTATATCACCGCTACTTCCCATGCGCAGAGTGGTTTTTTTGGAGGCATAAGCACAACGTTGAATGGAAATAAAAAGAATCTCTACATCATTCTTGATAAAGACAATATTGTTAAGAATTTCACTTTAGATGAAGGGCCGATACAGCGGACAACAAATACAAATAGTTTCTAAAAGGCCCTTGCCTATAAATTCAAACCCCGCAAAGTTGTTGCGGGGTTTTTTATTGTGTGCGCCCGGCAGGGCGCATTTACTTGAAGAATGAACAAGAGGAATGTTTTTTTCGTTTATTGGCGAGGGTCATATTTTGTGATAGAATAGAAAAAATACGCTGTGCTAAAGGGATTTATTCAAGGAGGAGTAAAAATGTTAGAAAACGATACATTAGTTAAACATAAAATATTAGGATATGAAGGTCTTATTGACGGGCAGACGCGGATGAAGCTGGTATTTACCGGTGAAAGAGGATGTGATTCACAGTACCGAATCAAGGTTCCTGGCGTAGATAAACGTTTTATTGCTCCTGAAGAAGATTTGGAAGTTGGAAGTAAAGATAAAGAAAAAGAGATGCAGAGCAAATTTAAGAAGGCCAGGCTTAAAGCAAGGACAAAGATAAAGGTATAAGAAAGAGACCCTATGGATCCGATAAGATCTAGCAGTATTATCCCACTTGCTTTTTATTGTTTTTGTTTGGGGTTTTATTTCTTTGTTCTGGGACTCAACACAATTTTGGGAAGTACGGTAGACTTAACAAAGACTGATTTGATGTTTTGGTTGCCTGTAGGAGCTTCAGCCATCCTTGGATCTGCTTTATTTTACGTTGGCCGAGGCATTCTTAAATTGCAATTGTTGAGCTGGAAAATTCTTTTTTTTACCCTGGCCATGAGCGTTTCAAGCATCGCTTCTCTTATTTTTGCTTTTTTGATATTCTTGCTTTTGGGAGAGAATATCATCTATGTGTATTTTCATGTCATTCAAATTCCTCTGGTGTCATTGTATTCTTTCCTTGGAGTATTCTTATCTGAAATCATTGTGTTGTATTATCTGACCAGAGGCGATGTGGTTGCCAGTTTTGGTGATATGGGCGATTTGATTTCACCTTTTTAATATGTTCTTGAACAGGAGATGGCAAAAAATCTTAAGCCTGACGGTCTTGGCCGTGCTGGTTCTGCAATGGCTTTGGATGAGCTGGTTGCGATGGCCTGATCCAGTCAGGGATTTTGGTCGAGAATTATACCTTCCTTGGCAAATCAATCAAGGGCGCCTGCTTTACAAAGATCTCCATCATCTTTATGGTCCGCTTTCCGTCTATTTTAATGCTTTTGTTTTTCATTGTTTCGGCACTTTTTTAACAAGCCTCGTCAGTGTTAATCTTTTTCTGATCGCTTTTCTTTCCATCCTGATTTTTTCATTATTTCGTTTCCTTGGTGGTTTTTGGACAGCTTTCAGCGCCTTGCTTGTATTCTTAGGTGTTTTTGCATTCGGGCAATATACTGACATCGGGAATTACAATTATGTTTGTCCTTACGCGCACGAAGCGGTGCATGGTCTGATCTTGTCTTTTTTAGCCCTTTGGGTTTTGAAGCAATGGTTATTGCGTCCATCTGGATACTTGTTGATTATTTTAGGGCTATTATGGGTATTGATATTTTTAACTAAATTTGAGGTTTTTTTGGCGCTATCATTAGCCTTGGTCTCGGTTTTTATTCTGCATGGACTGAAAACTAAAGATATTGGATGGTCTCTAAGAAGGTTGGCATTTGTACTGGTGGTCTTTGTTGTATTGTTTTTTCTATCTCCCGGGGGATTAACAGAGGAGAATGTTTTGGAAGCCATTTTGAAGAGATACATTCGGATAATTTTAAATCCTGCGCATGAGGGGTATTATGGCAATCTTTCAGGTTTTGATACGCCGGGTGCCAATATGGGGAGGATGCTGGAAAGTGCTCTTGGGTATCTGTTGGCGGGTATGGGTTTGTTTGTTGTATCGAGACGCATCAGCGCAATCAAAGAAAAATCAAGACGTTATATCATTGTCGCAGCAACATCCGCGGGGCTAATTGCTTCAGGTTTTTTCTTGGGATCCCAAGAGTTGTGGCTGTTTTTTCGGGCGTTGCCATTGGTGTTGATAGGTATGATGTTTTTTATATTGAGAGCGTTATTTCAAAGGCCTTTAGGTCAACGGGAAGTTGTCAGGATTTTGGTTTTGTTTTCAATAACGGTTTTTTCTTTTTGCCTTCTTTTTAAAATCATATTAAACGTGCATGTGTATCATTACGGCTTTATTTTGGCCATGCCTGGGGCTCTTTTGTTGGCGGCAGTTTTTTTTTACTATTTGCCTTTGATGGGACGTGGGAAATGGTTTCGTCCGAGTGTTTTTAGGGTTTTGGTTTTGGCGACCTTGATAGCCATCGTTATAGGACATTTAAAATGGGCGGACTATTATTATCATCGCAAAGACCATCTATTGGGCCATGGCAAGGACGCCATGTTGGTATGGAATCCGCATGTATTTGCAACGCCCAGCTTGATGGGTTATGCCATTGAGTGGATTGAGAAATATTCCAAGCCAACGGATAAGATCGTTGTGATGCCTGAAGGGGCTATGATTAATTTTTTATCACGTCGGGTAAACCCGATGGAAGAAATTGAGTTCATGCCCAACATTCTTGAGCCAGAAGTGATTAAAAGTCTTCAAAAGCAAAATCCAGATTACATTGTTCTTGTTTATAGGGATATGTCCGAATATGGGGCAGCGTTTTTTGGGAAAGATTATGGCTTAAAGGTCAAACAATGGGTCAGGAATAATTACAATGTTATTTTTTATATGCAAGCCCCTACCGAAACTGGATTGGAATTTGTCACCATCTATACGCATGAGAAGGTGCCTGTTTCAGGCGCTCGAGAGTCCGAGGTAATTCTTCACTAATAATTATTTTCTTTTGAGAATGATGACGCCGTGATTATTGGCCCAGCCGGGAGGTTGGTTCCAGTCGCCACCTTGGCGAGTCAAAGCCACAAAATTATTAGAGACGTATTGGCCCATCAAAGGGCAATACGTTTTGCCAAAAACACCTAAACCTGTTTCGGGTGAAATGATGCGGCTGGACATTAGGATATAATTAATCTTATGGCTTTCCAATTCCCTGATCACTGAAATTTCCTGTTGCATCGGTATTTTAATATGGTCAAAGAAGATCAGCTGGCGCGTGGGGCTTTCTTTGCCTGTTAAATAATAATAAAGGCAATCATAAGGCAGCGCAAAAAATAAATCATCGGGGCCGAGTGTCGTGTTTAAGAAAGAAGTGACGCGATTGACGGTGTCTGTCCATTGGGGCTCGTTGCCGACATAGATGTGACCACGATCCATGCTTAAATAACGATAAGGCAATTTCTGGCTTTGAATAATTCCGATATGAGCCACAATACCTAGTGTTGTTAATGCTCCTAAGAATAAAATAACGAAAATGCGCAGGTATTTGGGGATGAAGGTAAAGCTTACAGCGATCATTATAAAGTGAAAGAAGCTTAAGAAAGGCATGGACCAAAAAGTGCGGTACCAAACACCGCTGACCAAGAATTCATGAAAATAGACAACAAAGAAGATTCCGGCCACTGCTATGGCTAATAAAACATCCTGTCGGTAATTTTTATCTAATTTTTTGGAGATCAGCAAATAAGCGCCAACGATGGTGCATCCGTGGAGGACGATGCCGATGGCGACACCAATGGCCGAATGAATGAAGGTCAGCCAATGTTGCATGAAATAATAAGGGATCACTAACAAAGGTGAGGCATGATAAGGTTGATCGTCGCCAAAATAAGGCATGCATTGACGGATGGCATAAAGCGGCAGATCATGGAGAAGAAGCCAGTAAATGAGTCCAAGTACCAGAGGGATAGCCAAGCTTGCTACTAAATAGAACTTCTTCTTTTCAGCATCCAGGGGATTTTTTTTGATGAAATCAATTAAGAATACACCCGCCACGATGCCGGCCAATCCTGCTAAGCCAAAATTGATTTTAATCAACCCCAAAATAAAATCAGCGATGAGGGCGATCCATAAATAGCGGATGCATCCTTGCCGAATATAGGTTAAAAGGCACCAAAGGATGATTAATTCAGCGGCAATGCCACCAATATGATTGTAGGTAAAGAAGAATTCCTGACGGCTTTGGGTAAACCAGGCAGCTCCTAGAAATGCCAGTCCCGGCGACATCACGCAGGTGGCGGCTAAATAGAAAAATGCCGAACAGATGATGGAAAGTAAGGCCCTTCCCAAAAGGATGCTTGTGATGTGCACCCCAAAGACCTTAAAGAATAGTCCATAATAGTAAGGCATTAAGGGGCCATACACCCACCAAAAGTCTTTGTAAGGTAATTTTCCATGAGTCACCGCGTCAAAAGCATATAAATCGCGCCCATGATCACCCTGAGAAAGCAAATCTTGAAAATTCAATTCCGGCCAGATAAAAATAGCAGCCATCAGGATGGTTAGGAATAAGAAGATCGTTTTCGAGTGTAGCTTAAGAAATGACATGCAGACTTATAACGTTCCTTTGCGCCTTAGTATGTAGGTTCCATGATTCCAGGCCCATCCCGGCTCATCAGTCCAATCGCCGAAGCGTGTTAATGGAGCAAAATTATCTTCAATGTATTTTCCGATTAAAGGGCAATAGCTTGCCCCCAAAATCCCAAGTCCAAGCTCCTCATGAGCAAAAGCGCGGTTGGATATCAAAACATAATTGACATGATTCTTTTCTAGTTCAGCGATAACCGATTTTTCTTGATCCGTGGTGATCTTGATATGTTCAAAGAAGATCAGTTGACGGGTGGGGGATTTTTTATCGGTCAGGTAATAATAAAGGCAATCGTAAGGCAAGGCAAAGAAAAGTTCATTGGGTTTTAGTGTTTTATTTAAGAATTCGGTGGTTTCTTGGACGGTGGTAATCCACGCCGAGGTGTTTGCCACGTAGATGTCGCCTCGTGGCAGGGAAAGGTATTGATCTTTGGTTTTGGTAGCATTTATTTGTTGGAAAACAGCCCAACCGCAAAAGACGGCTAAAAGAGCGATGAATAAGAAAACCAGGCTGCGGATTAGCTTAGGAATGCTTTGGGTGGCTGTATCGATTAACAGAAAAATGAGCATGATGCTTAAAGGCTGTGACCAGAAAGCACGATACCATACGCCACTTTTAAGATATTCATGAAAATTAGCCACATAAAAAAGGCAGAGCATCCCGAAGGACAAGATAAAAATAATTTTCCGTCGGTCATCGAGTTTATTCCTTACCAATAAATAAAGGCAGCGCAAAGCGCTCAAGTTGATAATCACGGCAAAGGCGATATTAATATTGTTGGACTTGATTGTCTGAAAAGTCATTTGTAAAAATGAAGAGATCGCCGCTAAGGGGGTTGTGGAATAAGGCTGATCACCCTCCATATAAGGAAGGCATTGGCGGATCTCGGCGATAGATAATCCTTTTAATAAGAACCAGTAAATGATAAAGATCATCAAGGGAAGGCCTATGCAAGCCATGGTGTAAAAGAATTTCTTTGCGGTGCTGACGGGTAAACGCCGTAGAGAATCGCTGATAGCTAAGGTGATCACGGTGACTGCTAAAGCGGCCAGGCCGAAATTGATTTTGATCAAACATAAGATGAAAATAAAGATCAAGGAGCCCCAAGCCGGCTTCATGGAACTTTTATTGATATAAGATAAAAGGCAGAGGGTCACTCCTAGAATCATGACAATGCCACCAGAGTGATTATAAGTAAAGAAGAAATCCTGTTGGAAAAGCATAAACCAGCAGGCGCAAATAAAAGCAGCTAATTCTGAAGTGACCTGCATCATCCCTAGGCAGATGAGAACGCCGCCCAAGATACGGAGCAGGAGCTTTCCCAATATCATACTGCTGATATGAACGCCGAAGATTTTAAAGAAAAGGCCGTAGTAATAAGGCATCAAGGGGCCGTAAACCCACCAGAAATCCCTGTAAGGAATTTCGCCGCGATTAACAGCCTGGGCCGCATAAAGGTCACGGCCATGATCGCCTTGGGCGAGATAATTCTGATAATTCACGTAAGGAGCCGTGATGATGATGCCAACGCCCACGACCAATAATAAGATGAGCCATTTAGAGTAGGTTTTCCAAAATTGCATAAAGGCATTTTAGGGGAGTGAATTGAAATTGTAAAGCAATAACCATGCATTTCACGTGGGCTAGGCATTATAAGGAAGAAATTTGTTCTTTTCGCTCCACGGTCGATTTTTTTACGCCAAAGGTCTCATATTTTTCGGTGTCTGAACAACTCAGCTTGTAGTTCTCTTGAACTACAAGCTTCGAACAAGTTCAGCCATCCCTCGGCCAAAAGCCTCGGGACACCCTCAAAATATGAGCTGCTTTGGCTAAAATCGAAAGTGTCGTTCAAAGAATAAATTTCTTCCTTATAATGATGCAAGGCTAAATAAGCTTGCTAGTTGGTTTTAATTTGTTTTTTTGAGCTCACTTTCATTTTAGCCGTTAAGAAAATGAACCGTGAGCGAGAAAGAATAAATTAAAACCAACTAGCCCGCTATGGAACTCTTGTATTTTCATGTAGATACAGAGAAAGCGCTTGCCTTGTAAAATTGGGAATATAGGGTATACTTGAATTAGTAAGCAAGAAAACGTTCTTTCGAGACAACATTAACGATAAAGGCAAACTCAGAGTAATCTGGGGACGCAAAGCCGTGGATCCTTTAATAAGGACAGCCTGGTTACCGAAAAATGAAAAGAACCTTACTTTTATTCATCTGTTTGTGCTTTCTCACATCCAATATCCCAACAGGTTGGGCCCAAACATCATTCAATAGTTTTGATCCGCATTTGCTTAATTGGATTAAATTCAATATTAGTCCCATCACCCAGCTTCCGTACAGTTTTTATATTCCTGAAAAAGATAAATTAATGGTCTATCAGCATATGGAATCATCAGGTGCTTTGAAAGGCAGCATTGAGCGAACCATCACGCATGAAGGGATGGATATTTACGATGGGGCTGTTTATCAGATGGTTTTGAGCATGACGGGTGGTGAGGAGAATTTAGAACAAGCATCCCGGGCGGATCGGTATTATTGGCAAGGCTCGGTGGGGGACACATGGAATATCCGTGCGGGGTATCCTATTAATACCTTTGTCTATGATCCTAAAAATCCTGATGCGGTGAGTTCTGATGTAAATAAGTTTGGGCAGAGGGGATTTATTTTTCGCATCATTGATGCTGATGGTAAATATTTAGTCACAGATCCTTTAGATGGAAAAAAGTCATTGGCTGGTTTCCCTGATGAAGATCGTTTGCATTGGGTGGATTGGAAGCCGGTGGCTGGTGAAAACGCTTGGGTCGTTATGGCGGCTATGCAAGCGTATCATAAAAGATATTTTGATTCTGATAAAGGCGTTTATGCCCAGCATCCAGAGAGTGTTGAGCTGAAATTATCCCGCGAATTGGCTCGCGCGGCTATGATGCTGCAAAGTGATATCGGCGGCATTCGCATGGCGCCGCTCGGAACTAATCGCACGTTAACAAATGGAGAAAAGAAGAATTTTACTGAGAATAATTGGTGGTATAACCATATTTCAACGGAGAATAATATTTCCTGGTACGCGGCTTTTCGCATGTTGTATCAAGTTACCGGTGATCCGCAGTACAAGAAGGCGATGGATGGTATTGAACGCTATTTGCGATCTGTTTGGGATGAGACCCAAGGTTTGTTTTATCAGGGCGCGTATTGTCTTAATGGATTATGGTCGGTGAGTGGTGAGAATTTTGCCTTGGATGTGCAGACTTGGAGCATTGCCTGTATCGGTCCTCAAGAATTGGATGCCTGGTTTGGAGAGGGGGCGGCTTGGCGCATTTGGCAGGCAGGACGTTCACGTGCTGGTGTTTTTGACAAGCAAGGAAATATTTTAGGTGTTGGTTTTACGGAGGAGCATGACAGGATCTCGGTAGAATGGAGTGCAGGGGCAATGCTCGCTCTCAAAGAATTAGCTGATTACTATAAAATTAAGAATCCTGCCAGGATGCAGGAGGCCTTAGCAGATAAGTCTTCGATGCGGATATCAATGGAAAGTCTGCATTTGAATATTTCCCAAAGCCTTGCCGCATATAGCTATTCATCCCGCCGGGGCAATATCCCCTTTGGTTGGAATTCTCATGATCCTCAAGTCATGAGCCTGGCTTCAACCGGATGGATGATTTTTGTTGATGCTGGTTTTAATCCTTTCCGACTGATATAATTGCCCAATGCTCATTTTTTTTAGTTGGTTACTTTCGTTACTGATCAATGCGGCGATTTATCCGGATCATTTTGTACGCCTGGACCGTATTTTTTTAAATTCTCCCGACGATGGAATTCCTTTCGTTCACACTTTTTCATTAGTTAATCAGCTGTTTCATGGTGGGATTCAATTATTTGACCGCTTTGATCAATTTAGTTATGCCTACGGGCACATGTCGGCGGGTGTTTACTCGTTGGATTATGTGGTCACCGCCATTCTCTATATTTTATTCTCGCCATTCTTTGCCTACCAGGCGATTGATTTCCATCATTTTTATTCCTACGTGTTTTATGCCTTTACGGCCTTGATCCGCATCTTTGGAGGGTATTTTTTATTGAGCCTTTTTGTAAAGAATCGTTTAGTTATTTTTGTTTCGTTGGTTTATCTAAATACTTTTCTATCTTCCATGACGATGTATAACGGTATTTTTGCCCAAACATCACTTAGCTTTCTACCTTTATTGATTTATTTTATCTTGCGGTATTTTCAATTGAGAAGATTGAACGACATCATCGCTGCACTGGCCCTGTTGTTATTGATTGTTAGCAATCAGCCCTTAATGGGCTTAGGGTATTTTTATGTCATTGTTCATTTTTTTATTATTTTCTCGCTGGTACATGCCTTGATAACTAACAAATGGCGAATAAGCCTGCCCAAGATCCGCTGGCCCATGCCTAAGACTTTTGTCAAGTTGGGCGCGCTATTGCTTTTGGGTATTTTGTTAATACTTCCGACCGTCATCATGACGTCCCAATTAAAATCCGATTTTTATATTGCAGGTTCCGGTTTAGGTTCGACTGAGGGAAGGCTGAACAATATTTTTAAGCCTTTGAAATATTTTACCATTGAGGGGAAATCCTGTGCTAATCCTTTAGATTTCTTTTTTAGGTCCCTTGATTTTGAGCATTATCTCTGGCCGCAGGTCTACTGGATGTTTTTAGGGATAGGTGTTTTGGGATTTACATTGATAGGATTAGTATTGGCCAAGGACTCCAGGAAACATATTTTTTGGCTTACCATCACTGCCGTGATTTTATTGAATGTCGCTCCGTACCCTAATAATTTATACGCGCTTTTTTGGTATTTGAAAGCAATCGTACTACATCCTATTCTGTTTTTTCATCAGGGCTTGCATTTGGAAATGCTCCCGATTTATTTATTATTGACGGTTTCTTCCCTTGTTCATTGGGTCAATGCCTTGACCAATCCGCTTAGTTTTTTATTAAGGTCTTTTCATATGCCGGGGATCATGATGCCCGTCTTGTTTACACCATTGATGGCGTTAGGTTTATCAGCTTGCGTTGATTTAGTTAATGCGAATGATACGCGCATTTATCGAGGGCGTCTTGGTGGGCTTATTATTCTCTTAGTGATCATTCTGATTATTTGTGCTTATTCCACCGTCGGTTCAATAAGGATTTACACCATACTTGGCATTTCGGTTTTTTTAATGTTCTTATGCACGGCGTTAAACCCTTTGCCTTCTAATGTTTGGAATAGGGGGCGTGCCTTGGGATTTTTTGTGATCTTGATGGTGCTAGATTTGGTGGCCTTAAATGCTTATGCCCAAAGTTATGCCTGGCCGGTAAGTATTTCATCGCGGGTCTTGCCAGGATTGCCCGGGAAATCGTTGCTGGTGGAATATCAAAATCCCCATGTGTTAGCCTATAGGGAATATTTCCGTTTGGAGCCTTTGGAAAATACCTACGCACTTCCTTGTATTTATTATGGATTATTTTATCAATTCACCCCTATGGCACGAAATCTGGTGGTTTCGGACATTTATACACCCATTCCCATGGCGTATCGGAATATGTATCGAGATCAATGGATGAAAATTTATTTAAAGAGAAATCAGCGATTGATTGATTTTCGGGATGATGGGATTCTGGATTCCCAGTCAAGCATCAGTGAGCTTGTTTCAAGAAATTTGGAAAATAGGATTTTGCTGGTCGATGATAAAAAGGCAGGGCATTTAGCTGATCTTTCTAATATTCGCTTAGGGGCACCTGTCAAAATGGAGCAATGGCGGCAATATGATTTTTTGGTGGACCAGGCGAAAAAGCGAAATGCGGGGTTCTATAGGGAGTATGGTTTTAAATTACCGACGGATTTTCCGAAGTATTTATCGACCTGTGTTTTTACGCAGGATTACAATAGTTGGCAATTGAAGGTGGGGCAGAAAGTTTTATCTCCGGTGCAAGGGGTGTTGAAAGATCCGTATACTTTTGATGTTCAGAATGTCCGGGCAGGTTGGCTGGTGATGCTTTTGCCTGCAGAGGAAAATGTTGAGGGGATGAAGATTGAATTGAAAGTTAAATCGCCGGAGTATATTTCCAATGTTTGGCGCAATGAGCAGGATCATTTAGGCATTACCTTTAATGCCCCGCATGATGGGTGGATCATTTTTCACTATCCCTATGATAGTAAATGGCATTTGAGTGTCGATGATAAGCCGACACCATTGTATAAGGTTAACCAATATTTCATGGGAACGCCCATTCCTAAGGGAGAACACCAGGTTTTATTAACGTATTGGCCTGATA
>Ga0302280_1002265_pt1 | contig 14951 bp, 19 predicted proteins | sample III_Fen_E1_1_FD_198771 | JGI IMG/M metagenome (GOLD analysis project Ga0302280, IMG submission 198771) | Peat permafrost microbial communities from Stordalen Mire near Abisko, Sweden - III_Fen_E1_1 | ecosystem: Environmental > Terrestrial > Soil > Wetlands > Permafrost | place: Sweden: Abisko... | reverse complement strand
TTCCAACTAGAAATTCCATTTCATCCCGGGCATTACGGCATTGATGAGCAAAAGCCTGGGCCCATTCTATCGCTTCGATCTCAGCCGTAGGCTCAAGTTTAATCATAAGCTCATCAGTGTTTTTGATAAAACGATTGAGACACTCCGACACTTGATTTAATGTGATGGGCTGTAATTCACAAGCATCATTGATTTCTTTTTGTATTTGATCAACGACTAATAAATTAGTATTCTCTGTCGAATCTATCAAAACAGAAATAGTGTCTTTTAATCCTTCAAGAAACCGTACATCCCATATTTTGTCATCACTCAGAGCCAATAACCCTGGAGCCAATGTCAAAAGATGTGCTGCCAAATTCCCGCTATCTACTGTTGATATATAGATTGGAAATAGCGGTTGCAAAGACTGGGTATCGTACCAATTATAAAAATGCCCCTTATGTCTTTTCAAACCCTCCATTGTCTGAAGGGTATTCTCAGTACGCTTGATTAATCCCGCAGATGTAATGTATCCGAAATCGTAAGCAGATAAATTGGCCAGCAATGCCAGACCTATATTTGTAGGTGATGTGCGGTGCGCGACCTTGACGCTACGATTTTCCTGGTAATTATCAGGAGGCAACCAGTTATCTTCTGCTCCGACAAAAACTTCAAAGAAATTCCATGTTCTTCGTGAAAGTCTTCGAAGAAAAAGTGTCTGGTTGAGATCAAGTTTGACAGGAGGATGCGTCAAGGAACGGCTGATAGACCAAGTAATTACCGGTGACATGATCCATAACACTAAGATCACTCCGGCCGCCCTAAAAGCCAAAGGATCTGATATGGCTAAATAAATGAATACCAAGGCAGCACTCACAGGGGCAATTGCCATCAGACGCAATGAATTCATTAAGTCTATGCGTAAACCATCTTTTGTCGGCAACGACCATTCCATGAGCTTATGATGGGTGATTAACATCCGTACTGCTGTGCGTATAATCGCATCGAGGCTAAAATAAGCTTCATAAGGTAGGCATACGAGTGTAAATACCCTCTGAGCCAAACGCCAGCCCGTTGAATGCATCACCGTTTCTAGATGTTGCTCTAATAAAATATCCTTGGACTTATGCAAGAGGTCTAAAACAGAAACAATCAACGCCGGTAAAAAGATGATCCCAAAAACAACCCCCGTCCAGAAACAAGGTGATGAAAGAGTTGTCCACCCCATCAATAAAAGCATTATTAACGCGAAAGGTACAAGGCTTCGCCGGAGATTATCAAGGATTTTCCATTGTGATAACAACGACAGCGTATTCTTTTGGGTTAAATTTCCGGATGCAGGGACCTTTGACCATAACCATCCTGCCAATTGCCAATCTCCGCGAATCCAACGGTGACGCCGTTTAACATCGGCACTATAATGAGAAGGGTGGTCTTCATACAACTCCACATCACTGAGTAATCCACAACGCGCGTAACAACCCTCCCAAAGATCATGGCTCAATATTTTGCCTACAGGGAAACGCCCTTTTAACGCGCGTTCAAAAATATCCAGATCATAAATCCCCTTGCCGATAAATGAACCTTCTTCAAATACATCCTGGTAAACATCAGAAACCATGCGCGTATAGGGATCTATCCCTGGCTCTCCTCCAAACAAACGCGCGTAATAAGAACGATTCGAACCTGGCAAGCTCATGCTCACCCGGGGCTGAAGAATGCCATATCCTTCCGCGACACACTGACGGACTTCGTCATAGCGGGCCTGATTTAATGGATGGGCCATGGTTTCAACCAGCTGACGGGCACAATTGCGAGGAAGCTGGGTGTCTGTATCCAAGGTGATGATATATTTTACATTTGTTAAAACCGAGATATCCCCTGCGATCCGGGAAAAATTCTCCTTTGGTCCCCCGCGCAGTAACCAATTTAAATCGGCTAATTTTCCTCGCTTGCGTTCATAACCCATCCAGATCTTTTCTTGGAGATTCCATCGCCGTGGGCGATGAAAAAGAAAGAAAATATCCGCATTAGACTTTTTATATTTCGCATTAAGCCCTTCCACTTTTTCTTGGAGACAATTGAGCAGCGCTTCATCCTGCGGCAAATTTTCTTGGGTAGCATCTGTCAAATCAGTTAATAAACCAAAATACAAATTCTCATCGCGGTTAGCCAAGAACCTGACTTCCATGGCCTCGATCAGGCTCTCTATATTTTGCAAGCTCGTGATCATGGTTGGAACGACTACCAGGGTGCAAAAAGCTGAAGGGATTTCTTTAGAGAAATCCATCCGTGGCAACAAATGTGGCCGCACGATCGACATGGCTAAACCATTGACCAATTCTAAGGCTAACTGGCTCATGGCCAAATATAAAAATACGCCAAAAATAATGATTTGTAAATAAGGGACATGTTTGGTATTTATATGCGTTAATAGAAGATGGGATAAAAGCACTGTTATCAAAGCAATAGTACCAAGATACAGGATTAAAGAAAACCGTTTCGCCGTCTTATAGACAAGATCCCCCAGAAGAAAATGCGCATCTGCCGCACGTTCAAGCAAGGGTAATCCCTTATCAATTAAATAAAAGCCGACATGTGACCTTCGATCACCACCACCATTCTTACCAGCGGCATTTTGGGCTAATTGAATCGCTTGCCTTGCCACTTCGCCTTGAGATAGCTTACTATTCTTCGCTATCGTTTCAATGATATGACGGTATCTATCGCGGGTGGCAAAATCCATTTTACGATAAAGCTGGCTTGGATCATTTCGCAGGATATCCTCTACAACACTCATCGACTCAACGAATTCGCGCCAATCCTTAGCTTCCAGTAAACGCAGGCTACCGATGCTATTGCTAATCGAAACTTGATTTGCCGCCTGATTCTGATTGCCCAAATGCACCATTTGCTCAATATCCAAATCCCCTTCAGAAAGCCATTGCTTAACCCACGTCAACGGCAAAGTCAAGGATGGGCTATGCCCCTGAAGCCGGCGTGTCAGCTCAGCAACAAAGGCACTCGATTTAGGTGGGTTGGATCTTGCCATATCCGCCACAACGAGGATTAAATTTTTTGGATCCGAATTTGAAATGGCGAACATCTCATCTGCCCAAAAATTGGCCAGATCTTGATCAATCCTGACGGCGGCGATATTAGAGGCAATGCGCCGAAGATTTTCGATAAGGGCCAGACGAAGCATGATCGGAATGGCCCACAATTCACCCAGGTCTAAAGCAGTGACTTTCTGATACGCCACCATAAATCCGCTAAGATTCTCAGGATCAACCCGCCCGTCACCATGGGCTATCATTTCTAAGGCGATATCATAGACCCGAGGAAGACCAGCGGAAGGACCATTGACTAAAAATGGAAGTTGACGGTGATAACTTTTGGGCAAATGCCGTTTGGCCGTGCGGATTTGTTCTTCAATCAAATAAAAATTATCAAGCAACCATTCCCCGCCTGGTGTGATCAAACGCTTCTGCCTAACGGCTTCGATCAGTAAGGCTTGGGTTTCAAGGAGGATACTTTCATTTTCAGTAAGCCTGATCAGAAGTGTTGGGTAAGCGCGTTGCTTGGTTAATTGATGCAAACCAGCCAGCATTTGGCCATGCAGCTTCATCTGTTCACTACTAAACATTTCTGAACGTAATGGGGACTCGTCAAAGATGTGCTTTTTTAATAAATTCTTTGTCCCCGCGATAAATTTCTTCAAACTCATATATTACGTTTCAATTAAGGATCTAAAATATGCGTCGAACTTCGTTCTTAACGACAGTTTTAATAATATTCCAACGGTCTTTTTCTCCCCGCAACATAGCTTCAGCAAAATGCAATGCCTCAGTAGTTGTAATATGCCCAGGCATAGGAGCCTCATAGGGATCAATTTGAGCTTCAATGACAACTGGCCCTGGATGCTTAAGGGCTTGACCTATAATTTCCTGAACTTTGGCCGGATCATCAAGGCTGTAGGCCGTAACCCCACAAGATCGCGCGAAAGCTACAAAGTCAATCGGATGAAGGTCTAATCCATATTCAGGATTACCTTCAAAAACAATTTGTTCCCATTTAATCATGCCAAATGTATTATTTTTGAAAATAATTATTTTGACTGGAAGATTGTATTTGGCAATCGTCGCCAGCTCACACATCAGCATTGAAAACCCTCCATCACCACACACGCAAACAATTTGAATCCCAGGATTAGACATCGCGGCCCCAACAGCATAAGGTAAGCTGTTGGCCATACTGGAAAAATTTCCTGATAGAGAGAATTTTTGATCACCCCGGATCGAAAGATACCGGGCGGCCCACGTGGTCACAACCCCTGTATCCGAGCATATAATAGAATTATCATCAATGAGAGAACTCAGCTGATAGGCAACCACTTGAGGCTTAAGGGGCTTGTCCTGGCAAGTGCCTTCCGCACGCAAAAAGTCATTCCATTTTCTCATCCGCTCTTGTGACTTTTCCAAGAAACTTTTATCTTCTTGTTGTTTGAGCACTTTTAGCAACGCACGCAAGGTATCACGGCAATCCCCTGTCATACCAACTTCCACACTATGACGCAAACCAATGCGCGCTGGATCAATATCAATCTGGACTGTTCGTACTTTCTGTTTGGGATAAAATTCTAAATAAGGAAAACTAGTCCCCACCATGATCAAGGTGTCACATTCCCGCATGGCATCTTGAGAGGGTGCCGTGCCCAGAAGACCAATGCCACCCGTCGTATATGGACTGTCATCAGGAACAACCCCTTTCCCAAGAAGTGCTTTAATAATCACCCCTTGGGTCATGGTTGCCAATTTTAAGATTTCTTCACGAGCATCTAAAGCGCCACGTCCGGCTAATATAACTATCTTTTTTCCCGCATTGATAAGATCCGCCGCCGCGAACAATTCAGCCTCTGAAGGCACTGACCTCGACATCTTATAAATATCAGCACTGTGAGAAGGCGTGTTTGCCACTGAACGCTGCCCATCCATTTCCCATTCCTGGATATCTTTAGGAATATTGATATGCACAACGGTGCGCTGACTTAATGCAGTTTTGATCGCTTCATCGACGACATTATGGACATGAGAAGGCCCCATAATACGCTGGGTATAGGCAGCCACATCCATAAACAATCTATCAAGATCTAAATCCTGCTTATAATGCGTGCCGATCAGGTCATGGAAGGTGTGCCCGGTGATGGCCAAGACCGGCTGTCCATCGAATTTGGCATCGTAAAGCCCATTGAGCAAATGCACACCGCCGGGACCGGAAGTTGCCAGACAAACCCCTAAACGCCCTGAGAATTTGGCATAGGCGCAAGCCGCAAAAGCAGCGGCTTCTTCATGACGCACCTGAACTAATTTAATCCTCTTCTCATTGACGCGAAGGGCCTCGTAAATCCCGTTGATCCCGTCTCCTGGAAGGCTGAAGATCGTATCCACCCCCCATTGCATCAGGCGATCAATCAACAGCTCAGCAACTTTTTGATTCGGCATAATTACTTTCTTTACATCTAAACTTTATGTTTTAAAATAAATTTTTAAGAAACGTGCAACATTCACTTTAATATGTTGCCATAAAATACCCCAGCAATCTGAATCTTGATCCTTGCCCGTTGAAATCATGAGTTTGACTTCCTTACTTCGATATTGGTTTTAACCTTATCATCCACCGCAACAGCAGAAGCTGTGTTGGTGACTAGATTCATCTGTTTTTTATTGGCCACCTTGCCTTCCAAGGTCACTGTGCCTTCTTTGACAGTGACTTGGATATCCTTGGCAATCTCTGATAAGCCCTGATCATCCTTAATTGCTTGCTTGACTAATTGAGCATCTTGTTGATCAGATAAGGCTGTTGGCAAAGCATTATTCTTTTCTTTATCTTTATTCATATCACTATCTCCGATTAGGTTGGGTCAATACCCTTAGTTAATAACGGGTACCGTAACCACGACAAAACCACCCGAGGACATTTGTCTAAAATAAGTGCTATTGCCGTAGTAATACGTGTTGCCTTGGACCATGACCGTTGTATATCCTGGCGGCAGAGAACCCACCAGGACACCATCGGAATAAACAGGACCGGGAACTCCCCAGCCATACCAGCCATTCCTATTCCAATTGCCATTGTGATAGTAATGCCGGCTTCCACGCGCATAACTTCTCACCTGCCCACCGGAACCCCTATTGAAATGACTTCCGCCACCATCGTGCCCTCCATCATGATTTTGAGCAAATGCACCTGGAGAAAACAATGCCAGCCCTAAAGAAAACATCAATGCTGTTTTAAATCTTAAGATTTGTTTTAACATTTTTATCCTAACCCTTCTTTTTAAAAACCTTGACTATTGAACCGTATCCCTAATCGATGCCGCGGCATCACGGCCTGTTGCTTTTAGGTCATGACCGGCATCTTGAACGGTGTGTCTTAAATCCCGTCCGGTATTCCTGAAAAGTGGATGACCATCCGCAAAAAACCATATAAGAAAGACGATCAATAATAAAGTAGCGATCCCAACCGTATTATTGCCCCATGACTGATTATTCGATGTGCCCATTTTTATCCCCTTGTAATAATGCGATGCGATCATTTTGAACGCTCGGCTGTGCTTGCGCAAATTGCACCAACATATCATTCAAAGATGCTAATTTAGAAACCTTGACATTCTCCTGAGCTAATTTAACCTCACGCCCTGTTTGATCTTTAATAATCTTTTCAAGCATGGCCATGGTGGTGTGCTTAGCATCAAATTTTACCGCTCTGAAATCTTTAATATTCAAAGAAGTCATCATCCTGTGTTCCGGCAAATAAATCGTTCCATTGCTAAAATCAACGCAAAAAGCAATGACGCCTGGGATGATAAAAAACAATAATCCGATACCATCAAGAATAGTAACCCCTACATCAAGATGCCCAGCTCTTTGGCCTCTGCGTTCTGGATACAGCAATGTCCCGCAACCCATCAACTGCATTGTAAAAGCAGCACATACAAACAAACGTAAACCATTGACTAACATTTTCATGATCTTTCTCCTTCTTTAGAATTCCATGAGTTTTTACATTGATTAGGTCGGGCCAACGCCCTTGTTATAAAATTTTTCCTCTACTTTAACTGACCCTGCCAGATCCGGCGTATGGGTGTCGATCTTACCTTTTATTAGATCATTCTTGGTTTTCTCAGCCAATAAACCATACTTCTTCTGTATCTTGGTCAAATCCTCATCTGTCAATTTCTCGATATCCATCATTTCATTATGAGCGCCTTTGGTGGCACGGATAATCTCGTCAAGTTTCAACTGGATCGCAATGGTGTGGCGCCCTTGACTATTCTGGATAATGAAAAGCATGATGATGGAAATGATGGCCGCTGGCGTGCTCAGCATCAAATTCCATATCTCGCTAAAATGGAAAGGCAATCCAATAATGGCCCAAACAAGAACAACAAAGAAAGCCACGAAACCCATATATGATTCCGCGGATTTTTCTGATATCCATTTGGCAATTGACGATAATTTCTCCATTATTTTACTATTATCCATGTAAATGCACGTCTATAGCCCCATCGTGATCATGATGCTCATGTTCATGATGCCATCGGTCATCATGACCCACGAAAAAACAGCCTGTTAATTGAACAGCTAATGCGACTCCTAATAAAATTTGCATCGTATTCTTAAACATATTCTCGCCTCCGTTAAATGTTCAAGCCCAATTGCTAAGAACTATGAGTGCCTATAAATTCGAAGTCGAAGCAATTGGGCCTTTTGACAGATGAAATTATGGAGTAACAATGGTCATATTATTGATAACATTGGTGACACCATTAATGTCCCCGGCAACCTTGGTGGCCATATCCTTGGCGGCCCCGCTGGTCGCGTCCCCGCTTAAGGTGACTATCCCATTACTGGTATCAACACCTGTCTTAAAAGCACTGGTAGAATGATGTTCCAAGAAAGCCATCTTGATCTGGGCTGTGATAGACGCGTCATCGATCTTGTTATCCTTATCCTGTTCCTGCTTGGTGACTGGCATGGCGATGGTCATTTGATTGTCAACACCTTTGACACCATCAATGTCCTTGGCATATTCACCGGTCAAATCTTTCTGAGCCTGGCTATCGGCTTGACCCTTTAAGGTAACGACCCCGTTGGCAACATCAACTTCCGTATTAACGGCGCTGACATTACGGTTAAAGAATAAGGAAGTCTTAACCCTCATCCCAAGCCAGCCATCTGAATTCTCAGGAGGCTGATCGCCTTTGACGACCAATTGATTATCCACACTTTTGACACCAGGCAGATCCGCCACTGTTTCTTGGGCTAAAGCCTTATGAGAATCTTCACTGACGGTCCCTGTCAAGGTCGCGATGCCATCGTTGGAATTAACATTGATGGTGTCATATTTGAGCTCTGTCCTAAATACATAGGAATCCTTGGCAGAAGATTGAATACGGTCATCCGTCTGGGAAGCGCGGACAGACACACTGGTCAATAAAACTCCGAACATCACTGCTAAAAATACTTTTGAAAGATTTACGTTCATATAATACTCCCATTCATTGAAACTACGTTTATTCACTAAGCCTCTTCATGAAGCTTTCCCTTTTAAACTATGCAGAAACCCTTCTGCCGAAAATAAATGAAACCACTGCCAAAACTAGAAATACTAAGAATAAAATCTTGGCAATATCGATGGCGGAACCTGCGATATTGGTAAATCCCAACACAGCCGCGACAAGCGCGATGATAAAAAATGTTACAGCCCAATTCAACATAGAATACTCCTTTCTTAAATTTCAATAGATCAAAAACGATTAATGTCATTTATCCAATTGCATATAAGCATTCTAGGGATGTATCAAAATGAATCAATTGAACCGAGGTATAATAGATAACAGCGATGGGATACTAGTCTGAGGAAGTGCTAAAGCCTGCTTTTTGGGCGAAATGGATGAGTTCAGTCACGGTTTTTGCCTGCATCTTTTGCATGACCCTGCCGCGGTGGATCTTGATCGTTTGCAGGGAAGTCCCTCGCTTGGACGCGATCTGCTTATTTAGCATCCCCTTGGCCACGAAACAAAAAACTTCCAGCTCTCTGGGGGACAATGTTTTAATACGCGCGTTAATCCTTGCAATTTCAGCCTGTTTTAAATTTTGTATTTTGCTTTTTGAGATAGCCAATGTAACGGCATTAAGCAATTGTTTTTCTGTAAAGGGCTTAGGCAAGAAATCAATGGCACCTGCCTTCATCGCTTTGACACTCATGGGGATATCGCCATGCCCTGTAATAAAAACAATGGGTGTGATAATCCCCCGTTGGGACATGATCTCTTGAAGGGCAAAACCATTGATATTAGGCAGGCGGATATCTGAAACCAGGCAGGAGAGGACCTTAGGATGCTTGAAATTCAAGAATTCTTCCGCGCTAGTAAAGGTCTCCACCCTAAATCCGTTTGATCCAAGCAATAAGGAAAGCGACTTGCATATCGACACATCATCATCAACGACATAGATGATCGAACTATTGGCACTCATTGATCTCTCCTCATATGAATAGGAATGGTGAAATAAAAAGTCGCCCCGCTATCTAAATTATTCTTCGCCTCCAGGTGGCCGCCATGAGCCTCCACAATAGATCGACTGATGGACAAGCCCATCCCCAAACCATCCGGCTTACTTGTAAAGAAATGACTAAAAAGTTTTATCATATTCTCTTTTGGGATGCCACATCCTGAATCCTTCACTTCTACTAAAATAGTGTCACTATCTTTTAACATTGTCTTAATGGAGAGCTCATGAGAATCACGACTTGCCTCCATCGCTTCTAAACTATTACTCATCAGATTCAAAATCACCTGTTGCAATTGTATCCTGTCCCCCGTGATAGACGGAAGATTTTTATCCAATTCGATCTTAATGGCTTTATCCCTAGCTGTGATATCGGGCATAATAAGCTTAACCGTATCATTGATCAGCGCATTGATATCGAGCGCTTCAAAAGAAGGCTTGGTCTTTTTTAACAAATACCTCAGACGACGGATAACCTCTGCGGCCCGCTGATCATCATTTATAATATATTGTAAAATTTCCTGTAACTTAGGCTCCCTGTCCTTAAGCAAACGCTGGGCTGCTTGAGCATAAGAAAGGATCGCTGTCAGAGGCTGGCTGATCTCATGGGCCAGCGATGATACAAATTCCGCCAACTTCCCGACCCTTGTCACATGCAAAAGCTCTTCACGCTGTTCAGCTATCTCCAAATCCCGCTGTTTCATCAGGGTTGTATCTGTTTTATTCCCAACATAATGAGTGACGATCCCGTTTTTATCCCGCACCAGAGTAATGCGTAATAAACTCCAGAATTTCTCGCCATTCTTTTTAAAATTAAGCATTTCCCCATGAAAGGATTTTCCTTGACGCAGGGTTGCTTTTATTTCTTCATAGATTCGCGAATGATCATCCAGCCCATAGAGCAAGAAATAATTTCTTCCAATGACTTCGCTCCGTGAATAGCCCGTAAGGGTATAAAACGACGGATTGGCATATATAATGGGGAAGTCCGGCTTTTGAGCATCAATGATAAAAATGCCGTCAAAAGTGGCTTCCATCGCCTTGGTTCGAATATGTATTTGCTCTTCAGCAATTTTTTCCCTGTAAGCCCCCAGCTTTTCGCGATCAGCTCCCTGCTTTTCTCGATCAGCTCCCTGCTTTATTTGCCCATCTCTAATCTTTAATTCATCTGTTTGAAGACGAAGCTTCTCTTCCAGATCATCACGAAATTTTCTTTTGACTGAAGGCTCTTTGGCTTGCTTTTTTTTCATTTAAATCCGTTTTGTTAGATATTGATGCCATTAATAAGATCAACCAGGGTCTGGCCGTTAACAGGTTTTTGTAAAAAACCGACCGCGCCTGCTTTTAATGCCCTATTGGTCGCATCATCTTTTTTCTCAGCAGAGATAAAAATAACCGGACGATTTGATCCAGTAGCAAGAATCCTTTTCTGCACTTCCCACCCGTCTAATCCAGGCATATGAATATCAAGGAGTAAGCACCCCGGGTCGTCATCAGATACAGTGTCAAAAAAACTGTTCGCGGAATTAAATGTCTTTACTTCAAAATCATAGGTCATTAAAAGTGTTTTAAGGGCACGACATACGGATTCATCGTCATCCACAATATAGATATTTGTTGGCATTATATTCCTTAATCTGACAAGGTTTAAAAGCGAGTAGTAATCAGGAACCCTTGGATCCCGAGTCATTGTTATTATGGGATGAAGGATAAGGAAAGCAATTGTACCTTGGTATAATAGGCCTATACATTGAACTATACAAGGACTAATGCATAACGGCAGGGCTTATAAAAACTGGGACAGTTATTTCTTGAGTAGCCCTGAACCAATATTTGAGTTTCTTTTTGATGATCGTTTTGCCAGTGGTGAAAAATTTAGAAAATTGAAGGATATAATACTCAAATTCTTGGAATGTCATGTCAGATTTCATTTCATTGAGCAAGGCAAAGGTAAGTTTCAGTGTTCGTCCATCACCAGGAATCATATGATCAAAAGAAAAATAAAAGGGATCTTTGTGATCTGTCAGATTAAGCTTCTTGCCCGTATACTGGCAAACAAAGCCATGACGACGCACAAGGTCCTCAATTTCTTTGACGGCATCCTTGAGGCGAAAAGGTCGGCTTGCCGCAGAGATCACATTTTCTGACGGACTTTTTAAACGATTTGATTTTAAGTTTGTTTTTTTTCATCTATTCCCCACCTCCCTGCGGTAATGACAATAGAGACAGTCGCTGCCCGAATTGGGCATATCGTCTCTGCATAAACATTGATAAATATCATTGAGGACTCCATCGATCCAAGCATCGCTGCCTTTATACGGTATCAGCGACTTTAAAGCCATTCTTACGAAAAAGCCATTGGTAGATTTCCATCTGCCTCTTATAACCCTTTTGCCAGTCGGCATCAATGGAGACTTCTGCTGCTTTAGCGGTGGCTTTGTAATCAACAGTGATGAGCAAATTAGTACTTGGGGTTACATAGGTGATACCGCCCGTTAATGAATCGCGCCAGAGATGGATCTGCGGATGATTGTAAGGAACGGCCTCGATGCCGGCGGCCTTCATCAAAGGATGGGCCACGGCCTTGAGCCTATAGCCGTCAAATTCCTTTTTTAGAAGGATATCTACTGCTGAGTTTAGACTAAAAGGAAAACCGGAAGGCTGGGCTATACCCAGATGCCTGTCTAGATAAAAACACTTAGGACAATTGAGAAATAAATCAATTTTTGAACGGCTTATTCGATAGGATGCGCTTGGAGAGGCAGATAAATGAGATTTTCTTTGAAGGGGTTTCTTCATAAATGAAAATTAAATTTGTTTACTGATGTGATCCGCCAGGTCTTGAACCCGCACATACCAAAGCTTCCCCTTTTTATGCGCCTTTAATTGCCCCCTGTTGATCAAATTACGCAGATAGTCTTGGGAATAATCATAGATCCTGGATAAATCACGTAAAGGCAATACGGCTTCTTTATTCAAATTAGTTAATTGGCCCCCTTCCAGCCGACTGATCGCTTCTTTCAATAAACCGGTAATCATATCGGTAAATGGGTTAAATTTTTCCACTTTGATAGCTTTATTGGTATCCGTAGGTGTAAATTTCTTATTTTTCTCAATCAGACGGTTGAGCTCATTGAAACAACGGTCAGACTTTTCTAAGACATCGTAATATTGCTCACGCTCTTCTTTTGAAATCCCTTTAATAGCAATATTGATCAGTCCCTGACCAATAAGGATATACGACAAAAGTATTCTGCCTACCCGTCCGTTACCATCGCTAAAAGGATGGATCGTCTCAAACCAAACATGCGTCATGGCCGCCAGCGTTACCTCGTCATGTGTTTTCTTCTTCGTGCTTTCATTAAACCATTTAATCAACAACTCCATTGCTTCCCGAACATGGAACATATTGATGGGTTTAAATGTCGCTTGAGCAACCTGAATATCATTCTGACGAAAATCACCCACTGGACCAATATAAGTTCCCAAATCTTTTTCGTAACGCATGAGCAAGGTATGGATCTGTTTGATATCCGCCATACGTAGAACAAACTCATTTTCTTTAAACTGATTATTCGCATATTCATACATAGCGCTGGCGGCCTCAAAATACCCTAAGATGGCAGCGGCTTTTTGCTTATTGGTACGTTTGTTATGCTCCAGTACATCTAAAAGCTCCTGCCGATTGGCAAAGACTCCTTCAATGGCAATGGAATTGCGGATCTCCTCTTTGAATAGAGAAAACCATTCGGAATTTGACACATTAATGAGATTTCCGAACCTTGAACGCAACTTTTGGATTTCTTGCCTAAAGTCGACTTTATCTATTTTCCGAACTTTCCGAACCATAAAATCCTCATTTTATATATAATTATTTCCGAACCTGTGTTATTGGTTCGGAAATAATTATACCATCCAGCAGGTAAAAAGACAAGGCATTTTCCGAACCAGATAGGATGGTTCGGAAAAACCATTTCTTGTATTGTTACGCATGAATCTCTACATACAAATGGCTTTATTTATTGGGGTGAGGTCATAATTTCCACTCAGGCCTTGCCCAATGGCAAGTGTATCCATTGGGATGTCTTTGAAGGTAATCCTGATGTTCTGCTTCGGCAGGCCAGAAATCTGAGATGGGAACAAGTTCAGTCACGACCGGACCAGGCCACTTCTTGGATTTTTCTATCTCGGCAATAAGAACTTCAGCTGTTTGTTTCTGCTCTTCATCCACATAAAAAATAGCTGACCTGTAGGAAGTACCCATATCATTGCCCTGGCTATTACGGGTGGTGGGGTCATGGATTTGAAAGAAAACTTCAAGTAGCTTGCGGTAAGAGATCTTGGCAGGGTCGAAAATAATTTCTACACCCTCAGCATGTGTGCCGTGATTATAATAGGTAGCATGGGGCACATTGCCCCCGGTGTACCCAACTTCCGTTGAAATGACACCAGGAAGGCTGCGCAGCAATTCTTCAACACCCCAAAAGCAGCCTCCTGCAAGGATGGCTTTTTCTGTAACCAATTAAAATTCCCTTCAGAATGTGGTGTGTCACTAGAATTTGAAGAGGTTTCTTCATAAAGTGGACTAATCTTATCCAACCTTCTTAAAAAACCGAGACATAGTTATAAATACACTGATAGGCTACACGATTAAATGGTCTTTAGAAAACGCTTAATATCATCATGATTGCCAGCTAGGATAAATTCGACTACGTCCTTTTGCCATCTAAAAGAATCCTGACTTTAAGCCCCTGACGCACTTCCCAATATGGTCCTTGTAATCGTTTTAAACCAAGCCCTTCTTGTAGAGGTTTATCTGCAGAAAGAACATTTATTAAAACACCGGCAATCTTCTTAATCTCTTCTTTGTCTGCAGGATGTAATGCCTTAACAGAACGGTCAAAGCTTGACTTGAATTCAATTCTCATAAAGACTTAAGATGATCCTTAGCGCTTTGAACAGAATTAAATGCTTTACCTTTTTCTGAAGCCAATTTCTCTATCTTCTGCCATTCTTTCGCTGTATATGGCGATTTGGCTATCACTTGGCAGGGAACAAGAACAATACCTTCCTTGGTAATGCTAAAACCTACAGCTTCACCTTCTTTCAAATGAAGCATTTTACGAATACGGTTTGGAATGGTTACTTGGCCCTTGCTGGTAATCTTTGCTGTGTCGAGAATAGTCATATTCCTTACCTCCTTGCTTTCTTACTAAAAGTATAACACACGGCCATTCAGTGTCAAACTGGAAAAATATTTTGTTATCACAGTGTTAGCACGGAGGCCCGGCGGGGATAGAATCGAGTAGGAGGCAGCGAATAAATTCTTCCCTGCCGTCCTCTCACACCACCGTACGTACGGTTCCGTATACGGCGGTTCGTAAAGTGTTATTAAAAGTT
>Ga0302280_1002259_pt1 | contig 14972 bp, 14 predicted proteins | sample III_Fen_E1_1_FD_198771 | JGI IMG/M metagenome (GOLD analysis project Ga0302280, IMG submission 198771) | Peat permafrost microbial communities from Stordalen Mire near Abisko, Sweden - III_Fen_E1_1 | ecosystem: Environmental > Terrestrial > Soil > Wetlands > Permafrost | place: Sweden: Abisko... | reverse complement strand
GTAATATTCAATTGTTGTAAAAATTTATTTATTCCTGATGCAAAATTCATTGGTTCTGATGCTGTACTTGTGATAATATTATTATTGTTTTGTTTCTCAAATACTACTATTTTGCTACATCTCTCTACGCCCATTGACATTGCCATCAATATATCATGTTCTACTATGAAACCAATCTTTTTGTTATGTATCATGAATCTCTTAATCACTCTTGTCACCGTCACACGTTGTTCTATATCTAAAGAAGCAGATGGCTCATCAATCAAATAAATGTCAGCAATTTGACCCAAATGAAATGCTATCATGACTCTCTGCAATTCTCCTCCAGATAATTTATGCAAATATTTACCATACAAACTTTCAATATTTAACTGTCTTATAACATCAGACAAAAATAAATGGGAACTCATTGAATCTTTTATTTCATTCATCAAAAATTCATGAACTTTTGGATATCTATCATTACTATTTTTATATTTTTCTATACTTAAATATTGAGGTTTGTAACTTATTATATAATTATTCTCTGTAGCAATACTATTCAAAAAAGTAGTCTTTCCTGAACCATTCTCACCTGTCAAAATAATAATTGCTGGTAAATTTATATGTCCTGCATTCATATTCAATTGGAAATTATCAAATTTAACAACATTCTCATTGTATTTCATATATAAGGCAGTTTGTGTCATATCTTCATCCTCTGTCTCTATTCTTAAATTCTCTCTAAAATTATATGACACTTCTCTAAATTTAACATTGTCAGATGGTATATATCCGCTGAAAAATATGTTTATTGCATTTGGTGCATTGTATGGTGATGACACCGAACCATATGCTCCAGGTTGTCCATAAATAATATGAATAAAATCTGCAACATAGTCAATTATTGATAAATCATGTTCAACAATGAATATATATTTATCATCTTTCATCAAATCTCTTATCAAATTTGCCATCTTTAATCTTTGTTTCACATCCAAAAAATTAGTGGGCTCGTCAAATATATATACATCAGCCTCTTCCATCATTGTAATTGCACAAATCAATCTCTGCAATTCTCCACCAGATAAAGTACAAACTTTGTTATTGAAAATTATATCAAGTTCCAAATCATGAATTATCTGTTTGTGAAATTCATTATTTTGTTTCATATGTTTGTTTATAAGAGTCTCAACACTCAATTCACTATTTTTTGTTTTTATTTTTGATAATATCTTTTCTATATTTTGTGGCTTTACCTTTATCTTCAATTTACTCTCATATAATAATTTTAAATATTTTTGAAGTTCTGTTCCTTTTGTGAAATTATATATGTCTTTGATATCTGATATGTTATCTAAAGATCGACCTGTAGGGTTATCTAAAGATCGACCTGTGCGGTTATCTAAAGATCGACCTGTGCGGTTATCTAAAGATCGACCAAAATTTGGCTTAATAATCCCAGATAATATATTCAATATTGTTGATTTACCAATTCCATTTTGTCCAATTAGTCCCATAATTTGGCCCATCTTTGGTATAGGCAATTTGTATAATCTGAAACTATTTTCTCCATAAGAATACACCAAGAGAGATTCTATTTGTGTTGGTAAATTTACAATTTGAATTGCTTCATATGGACATACTTTTGTGCATATATTACATCCAATACATAAATTAGCATTAATTATTGCATTTTTAGATGTTTTTGTGACTTCCACACATTTGGAACCTGTTCTATTAACTGGACATTTCAATTTACATTCATTATTGCATTTGTTTGGTTTACATTTATCATTATCAATAATGGCAATTCTTGTGGGTGTTGATTTAACCTGATGTTTTTTAAGCATATATTAATAATCATTAATAGAATATAATGGTTATTAATCGTTTTAAATTCAATTTTTTTAGTGTTCAATTCATAATTAAATATTTATTATTATTATATGTCAAGTAAAATCAATTACAAAAACAAATATCTAAAATATAAAAAAAAATATCTGGAATATAAAAATGGAGGAAATACTCAAAAATATGCAATTGTCATGTTGTGTATGCTGAAAGATCATTATGTGCTAGGTGCATGCATTTCTGCATATGCACATAGACAATTTATAAAAAATACAAATATGAATATTGAATTAGTAATTATGTGTGATGATTATATCTTTGATTTGCATGAATCAACATTGAAAGAATATTTTGATAAAGTGATTAAAATAGATTTATTGAAATTTGATATAAGTGATGAATATAAAGTTATCTCCAAATATAATTGGATCAATGTTTCAACAAATAAATGGCAAGTTCTAAAATTTATTGAATATGACAAAGTTTTATTTCTCGATATTGATATGATTCCAGTAAATGCTAAATTTTATAATATCTTTGATTTTGATGTACCAGCAGTCAGATATATTAAACATTATAGTAATGACATAATAGATACTGGATGTATAAATAATAGTGTATTAAATGATAATATAGAAAAATATGATGATTTCTCAAATTATATCAAATCTGTTAAACCTGAGTCACTTGATGGAGGTATTGTGTTGCTGAAACCAAATATTGAAATGTATGAAGAATATGTTGATTTTATTAAAAAAACATTTGCAAAAGGAATGTATTCTACACATAAATCTGGATCCGATGAAACTACTTTGTATTATTTTTTAACTCACGAAAAAGATGTAAAAGTTCATAAAATTTGCACAGAATATGCTGTTGTTCCATGGGATGTTCCCGCAAATGATCCAAATAAATACATTGAAAATGCATTATTGTATAATTACTTATCGTATGTAAAACCTTGGTATAAACCATTGTTTTTTGAATGGGATGAAGAAATGTTGTGGAGAGATATTTATGATGCAATGCCACATAGAGGTAATATTGAAGTATTGTTCAAAACAGTACTTGTTGAAAGTTATGATAATGCCATGATTTTGAAAAATGCCAAAAATTTTAATTTTAAAAAAAGATACAATATGAAATTATATTATAAAAATGCTAATGCTATAGATCGCATTAATTCCATCACAAATTTTAATGAAAAATATAATGCTATTATTAATTTGGAAAATAAACTAAGAGTTGGACATAATTATGGAATAATTAACGTTTCAAAATTATTGGATGTTCTAAAAATATAATTTCTTCAATGGATTTGTAATTGGTTTTCTACATAAAGGACATTCATGTGAATTTTCATGTATCAGTTTGGCACATTCTGCACAAGCAACAACATGAAAACATTCAATTATAACATGTGTTCTTTTGTTTTGTAAACATATTAAACATAAAATGTCATGTGGAATTACTGTATTATCTATGCTATCTTCATCTGGTTCCCTGTTATTTATTGATACCTTTTTAATCACATAATCAAAACCATCTCCAGGTTTCATTATTATTTGATCATTCTCTTTCACAATAATACAATTTTGAATAGTGTTATTTCTCCATTTTTTTCTCATGTAATTTATCGATTGATCACTTGAATTATCAAATAATTTATGTACTAATGGGTCTATTATTGATGGCCATGTTGATGGTCTATATTCCCATTTCGGGTTCTCAAGCTTTGCCAATGGAATCATCTCAAAATCAGATTTAAAATTATTATTATTCATTTAATTATAAATTAGTAATAGTCTCTATATTTTATATCATAAATAAATCAATTTTTTTTCAAAAAATCAGTCAGTAAGTACTAGACAATTTTTTTTCACAAAATCAGTCAGTAAGTACAAGACAATTTTTTCACAAAGACACACTTTGTTCAGCCTTCAGCCTCATTTCATTCGAATATAATGAGTCTCTTTAATTATTTTTGTTCATTGTTCTTCAAATCCTTAGCAAATCTAAATGTTGGATTCACATGAGGTCTTTTGTCAATAAGATACTTTAATGCTTCTTCAAATGTACAATTCCTAGTTTTCATTAAATAATAAATGACAATTGATGCTGATCTACTTGCACCCATATAACAATGGATTAGTATATTTCCTGAATATTTTGCCACCTCATCTATTTCATAAATTTCATCATGTGAAATATCATGAACTTCAATTTTTGCTTCTGTGTTATCATTATTATCAATATCATCTCCAATATATATGACATTACTGTTATTTGGATTTGTTAATTCTTCTTGTTTTCTCAATATATATTCATGTATAAGAGCTAAACGATTTGATATACTTTGTTTGTTATTATCATAAATTTCACAACGATAATATTCAAATTCTTGAGGAAAGTAATCACTTAACTCTTTTGTTACATTTATTACTACCTTAATATTTAATTTTGTTAATGTATCCTTTGATGCTGCATTGAATGCTGATCCTAAATATATGTTATCCACAACATGTGTTGGCATATTGAAAAAACCAGAATATCCTGCAAAAAATCCTAATTTATTTGCATCTTTTCTTATTCTTTTATGAGTTTTTTCGTCAGCAAATTCATTCACATCAAATAAATTTTTAAAATCTGTATCGTCTTTTACATCAGTCTCATATAAAAATGAAAATGAAGCATAATGCCATACATAATCCACTATTTTATCAAATGTTACTTTAAAAAGTGCTGAAGTTTTATCCGTTATATTCATATAATATACAGTAATATAAGAAAAGATATAATATATACTTTAATTTTCATCTTTTTATAATAATATATTTCACAAATAATTGAAAATTTATATATTTGTTAAGTATTACATTATACAATAAATAATATAATATCATGAATCAACTAAAAGAAATCAATAGAATCAGACACAATAAATACATGGAAGAAAAATGGCTGCCAGATTTCTATAAATTCTTCAAAAAAAATCTACAAATACTCAAACTACAAAAATTCATAAAAAATAAACATTTCATCAATCCTATTAATCTTGAACAACCTGTCATTAATTCCATTCCGGGTATATATCGCTTCAGAACTACATTAACATTTGATAATCTATTAATGCCAGAGGCCACCATAAAGGATATGCTAGAGGCCACCACAAAGGATATGTTAGAAGCCACCATAAAGGATATGCCAGAATATGATATGTTAGATGATATTGATGATCAAATACTAAATCAAATCATCAATGAATCAATTTCTGATGCACAAAAAGAAATTTCAAATAATGATAATAATGTGGATATGGATATTGATAATAATCCATTCCATATTATACTTGATATCAGAATTTATGGTCCTGATCCATACCAACCAATATTTATTGATGATATCCAATATTATCTCAGTGAACAACAAATTAAAAAAATATTGACAGTGTGGAATACAGTTAATACTCATAATACATATGATTCAAAATTTAAACAAAATTTGGAATATATTGGAGAAATGGTTAATGATTACAAATTGTAAACAAATCGTGAAAGAATTTATTTATGAAATATGATGCAAATATACTTTATAAACTTGATTATTGGTTATTATAAAAAAATTTATTTGTTAAGTTTTACTTTGAGAACACTTGCAATGATACTTATTTCTCCAGGACGAGGAATAACAGTACCATTTTCATAATCTCTAATGATATTCACTGGTAAATTGCATGCTTTTGCCAAATCTTCTTGTGTCATTGATTTACCATCTGGCATTTCAAGCGAATTTCTCACTTCACTAATTTGTCTTGCCATATTTTTGGTAACTGTTTGTGGAATATATCCATCATCTAATTTCTTTTCCAATTTAGTAATATTAACTGTGTTCTTATTTTGTCCAACTTGTGCAAAATATCCAATCTCTTCGTCTCCAAAATTACTATATTTTGGTCCCTTTTCTTCTCTCAAAATTATTGGTTTCCAATCTTGTGATGGTAAACGAACTGGTGGTTCTCTTTCATCAAGTCTTGCAACATGAGTTGGATTTTGTCCACTCCACCATCTATTAGTTGTCTTAATACTTTTCCATTTTCTTTCAACTGTTTGCATTTTATGATGTGATATTTATAATCTACAATATATAGTTATAGGCAACAAACACTTAAAATTTCAATTTTTTTCAAAAATTCAGTGGGCAAAATGCCAGACAATTTCTTTCAAAAATTCAGTGGGCAAAATGCCAGACAATTTCTTTCAAAAATTCAGTGGACAAAATGCCAGACAATTTCTTTCAAAAATTCAGTGGACAAAATGCCAGACAATTTTTTTATAAAAAAATACTCACAAATATAAAGATTTAATTGAAACAATATCTCTTATCAATAAATCTTGAATCTTCTCAAATTTAGGCAATACTTTTATATTTCCATATATTTGGCACAATTTCATTGTATCTTGAGCAATATTATTCAATTTCAATATAATCTTTATGAAATTACCTTCATATATATCATATTTTGTTTTTATGTCAATAAAATTACATCCATTGGCCCAATCATATGCCATATCAACACAATTATAATTTACATCATAATAATTTGTTATTGATAATTCATCTTCTTTGTCAATGAATCTATCAATAATATCATCAACAATATTCATATATTTTTTAATGTCACACTCAATAGATACTTCTTCATCACTTTTTATTTCATCCACAAATATTGCTAATAATGATATTATTTCTATTATCTCCATATCATCAAATATATCACTAAAAATCATTTCTGTTAAAATTAATGGATTACATTCATTTATCTGACTTGCTATAATTCCCTTCACTGAAATATCATTATTTACCAATTCCCAAAAATTTTGTTTATCATTCACATTATTTATATAACCAAAATATCTCAAAAACTCAACATATTTTGATATACAAATATTCATATCATCAATCAATCCATTCATATTATTTCTTGAATGTTCAATATCATTTTTTATCTTGTTTATCTTGTCATATCTATCTACTATTTTCTTTGAATTTTTATTCTTAATCATACCTTGTTTTTCAATATATTGTTTTTTATTCAAAACAAATCCAGATCTCTCTAAATTTACCAATTTCTCATATTTGTTCACCACTATTAATTCTTGTTCATTAAACTCACAATCAATTAATTTTAATTCTAACTCAAACCTTTCTATATCACTCTTAATCACATTCGCAATCTCAATGTCCTCCGATTTTAACATAGAATTGTCAATAAATTTTTTCATATTATTCGATTTTGATTGAATTATCTTCAATATGAATGAATAACTTATCTGAAATTTTGACTCTATGTGAGGTATCTTCCCAAACATTATGTTCTTTAATTCATCCTTATATGGAAAGTCATATAGAGGCAGTATTATTACATTACCTAGTGTATCTATTCCACGTCTACCTGCTCTACCACTCATCTGCTTGTATTCTGATGTTGTCAAATGTCTCTTTCCATTGTCTGTTGGTTTCTCCAATTCTGTAAAAATAATGGTTCTAGTTGGCATATTCACACCAACTGCAAATGTCTCTGTTGCAAATAATACCTTTATTAAACCTCTCTGAAATAATATCTCTATAATTTCTTTCAGTAACGGTAATACTCCAGAATGATGATATGCAATACCCTTTTGAATTAATATTTGTATTGATTTATATTGTTCTAATTTTATTAAATCTTCCTTGTGAGCATGCAAATATTTATTAAAAATAGAATTTACTTCAGTTATCTCTTTTGTATTAATCAATGATATATTGACCGATTTGGCAAATTTCTCACAATTCTTTCTGGAAAAACAAAAATAAATTGCCTGTAACAAATCATGATTCTTCAAATATTCCAATGATTCGTTTATTAATCCCATATTCTTCTTCTTCTTAATCTGATTGTAAAATCTATAATTCTTCATTGCTAACTCAAAATTTGCATCCAAAAATAATTCTTTCTTATCAACTATCTTGTGAATATCATTGTTCACATAAATATAATATTCTAAAGGAACTACTCTGTGAGATGTTGGAATCACATTTACAATCTTCTTCTTATTCTGACCTATCCACTCCGCAAATCTCTCCGGTTTGTCTATTGTTGCAGATAACATCACCAAAGTAATACTAGGATTCAATAATATTAAAGTCTCCTCCCACACATGTCCCCTATCCTTGTCATTAATGTAATGCACCTCATCGAATATCACACATCCAATATTATCTATAAAATTATCCTTAAAATATTCATCTTTCTTTGTCTTGTTTGTCTCCCCGATATCATATAATGCATTTCTTAAAATCTCTGTTGTCATCACCACACAATCAGCATCCGGATTTATCTTATTGTCACCAGTCATCAATCCAATTTGCATCCCATATTTCTCAAACTTCTCCCTAAATTCTTTGTACTTCTGATTTGATAATACCTTGATTGGTGATGTATATATTATCTTTTTGCCCTTCTTAAAATAATGCATTATTGCATACTCTGCTATTAATGTTTTCCCAGATCCTGTATGAGCAGTCACTAATACATTTTCATCTTTAGATATACAATTAAAACTATGATTCTGAAAATCATCTATTTTAAAACTATATTCCATGGCAGGATTTTCTATTTTGTCTTTGAATTGTCCAGTTATTATTTTTGTATACATGTCTTGATTTATAGTATGATTATATTTAGTTATTTTATCTTATATTTATCAATTTTTTGTGTTCAATATAATAAAATAAAAAATAGTATATATTAAATAATAAATGGAAAATAAGACTGCTATCTTCTGCACATCAAATAATATATATATTCCAAAATGTTGTGTGGCATTATTATCTGTAAAAAAATTTAATCCAGAATATGATTTTTATGTCTTCACATCAAGTATCTCAAATGATCATGCACAATTGTGTGATAGATTAAACATCAAATATATAATATTAGATTTACAAGCATATTTTTATCAAGAATGGAGATACCCAAGAGAATGCTTTTATCACTTCAAATGTCCAGAATTATTGTATAATATGGGATACAAATATAGTATTTTTATTGATGGTGATATTTATTGTAATAATAAAATAGAAATTGAATGGTCTTCTTTGTGTCATATTGGTGGCGTAAGTTATACTTCTTGTGAAACTTTTTTAAAAAACATAGATGATTTTGAATATATTAAAAAAGTATTTGATATCACAATTGATATTCATTCACAAAATCATATTCAGGCTGGTGTAATATTCTACAATAATAAAAATTTAATTGATTTTGATTTTTTCAATAAAATGGTTTATCTGTACAATACATCAATAATAAATAATTGCCCAAGAAAAGGAGATGATTCATTAATTGCATTGGGTATATTATATTATATCGGATTAAATGTTAAATATTTCCCCAAAAAATATAACTTTATAGTGAGAAATGATAATAATATAAATATGCCATACCATACTGGACATCAACAATTGATTAATAGTTGCGTATTTTTTCATTGCATCAAATATAAACCATGGAACCCAGATCCCACAAATAATCTCAATGTCTCAAAAATATCACAAACAATACAAGTATATCCATTATACATTTATAAATATTTTGTTGAAAAATGGAGAGAAGTTATGATAAATGAATTTAAACAATCCGAAATTAAATCATTTTTTCCAATTTTTTATAAAAATATTAAAAAATCAAAAGACGTTTTATTCTATTGGTTTCTGGCACCGATTCCTAATTTTGGTGATTGTATTACTCCATATATCGTTAATAAAATATGCAATTTTGAACCAGAAAAATCAATAAATCCAATAACAAATAAAGATTCAATTGTCTTAATGGCAACTGGAAGTATCATGAGACTGTCAAATGTAAATACTTTTATCTGGGGATCCGGCATCAGAGACATCAAACAAAACATTAAAGCTAGTAAATTAATTAGAGCAGTGAGAGGACCCCTAACCAGAAAAAGATTATTGGAAATAAATTGTGAATGTCCACCAATTTATGGTGATCCCGGATTAATTCTGCCACTAATTTATTCACCAATTGTTGAAAAAATATATTCACTTGGATTTATGCCTCATATATCACAATATTCAAAAGTATATAATATGTATAAAGATGAAAAAGATATCATTATCATTGATTTACGCACAAGTGATATTGAAAGTGTAATCAATAAAATGTTAACATGCAAAAAAATAGTATCAAGTAGTTTACATGGAATAATCGTATCAAATGCATATGATATCCCAGTAAAATGGATTAAATATGATGATAATATACAAGGTGATGATACAAAATATTATGATTATTTTAATTCCATTGATAGACCCAACGAAACATTCATTAATGCTGTTGGATATAAAAAATTATCCATTAATGTATTGCTCAATAAAACTAATTCATATAAAATTAAATTTAATATCAATAAATTCATTGATTCCAGTTTTTTCGATCTGAAAAAAAATATCATCAAAAAATATATCAGATATCAATTATAATACTCAATATATTAATCAAACGTAATTTATCCTATATATAAATTATAATCAATCACATTTATAATTTTTATAATTACATTAAATATAGATGTTAAAATTTCATTCTAGTGATAAGGATGATCACAAAAATGATCATAATGAAGATAATAAAGATAATAAAGATAATAAAGATAATAAAGATAATAAAGATAATAAAGATAATAAAGATAATATAAATAATAAAGATAATAATGATAAAAATATTAAACAAGAATTGGAACAAGAAATAAAATCCAATGCAAATAATGGATTAATAACAAAAATTTGGGGACCACCTAGTTGGAAATTCTTACATTGTGTATCTTTTGGTTATCCATTGAATCCAACAAATGAACAAAAAAATGATTATATGACTTTCTATAAAACCATTGGAAAAGTCTTGCCATGTAAATATTGTAGAGATTCATATAATAATTTCATACTTGTGGCACCAACCTTATTAGACATGGAAGTTATGAAAAATAGAGCAACATTGACAGAGTGGTTATATAAATTACATAATGTTGTAAATAATAAATTAACTGTTGATTATGGTTTGACATATAATGATATTTGTGATAAATATGAAAATTATAGAGCAGTTTGTAACAACACAAAACAAAAAACATGTATGGCGCCTATCAAAACAGATGGAAATACTCCATATAAAATTGCTCAAGTTGATGATTGCCCAATCATATATTTGAATATCTCAAAATTATTCAGGAAATATGCAAAAATGAGAAATTGTAATGAATCAGATTATAAATTAATAGAACATATGATTAAAAATAATATAGACTTGAATGATATTAAATATACTGACTTATGGTGTGATCGAAATAAAGAATGCATGAATCTTATATTTAATATGAGATCAAATCAAATCCCATCACTTGAACAAGAAGGCAAATGGATTGGATTACCAACAATTGAAGAACTAAAACTCATTATGAGATTGTCATCAAATATATCAAATACAGAATTATTCAAAATAGCAGAAAAATTACCCTACAGAAAAAATGTGAAATATATCTTAACAAAATAATCATTTTTTCATTTTCTTTGTCTTGTTTATCATCTCCATATCCTCAAATTCAATTGATGCATATGTTTTGTCAATTGGACATTCATTAATACCATTCCCCATCATTTTAATCACACAATGATGATGAAACCCATGACCACATTTTAATTTGCATGGATTACATCTCTTCTTCAATAAATCCAAATCATTCATACATTCCCCACATTTCTCTGTTAATTTATTCTTACATATTGAACATTCATTTGATACCAATTTCCATGACCACATCGCAGATGGTGCCCAATGAATTAACTTTACCGGATTATATTCTTTATTATTTTCCATTTGTTTATCACATTATATTCTCATGATTACACAAAATATTTTTTATTCAACTTTTTTACTAACACGCACATTATGTGTTTCATTTTGTTCAGCCTCATTATATTCGAATGAAATGAGGCTGAAGACTGAGCAAAACACATGAAATGTGTCTTCATTTAAATAAAAAAATCAAATTATCTCTAATTTATCAAAATATGGTAAATATCTTGCTGCTCCATTAATCTTTATGTCTAATCCATTTTCACAACCACTTCCAAATTTTTTAAGCATATACTCATCCTTCATACATTCATTACTAAATTCTAAATGGTAATTTGTAGCATCGTCTGTAAAATTCCAAATTGCCGCAACATCTATTTTTATACTTTTATTCTCATCTCCATCAATATGTCTTAAAATTGCCAATGCTTCACTAATATTATTTTTATTGTTATCAATGTATCTATTCTGTAATAAATATTTTGATAATTCTTTCTTGCATATCAATGAATTCAAATATACAACATTATATTTTTTCCCAGAATCACTCTCAATTGTCCATTCATATATGTATATATTTTGAATGGCTTGATACATGTCATTGTTAAAATCATATATTGGAGCACCTATTATGTTTGTAATACAATCAGATTTATAACCAGCTGCATTTCTATGTCCTCTTCCTATTTCTGTTACACTAACATTTTTATCATCTGATCTCAAACTAAATGATGTAGAATTATTACTCACAGTAAAACCTCCAGAAAAACTAATCAAAGGATATTTTTTAACTAATCTATTACAAACATCTGAAACTACTGCTCCCAATGTAAAATTTATAAATGCTACTAAATAATACTTTTTTCCTATTTGCACAAATTTTATTGATGCAAATGATAAAGCATTCTCTATTATTGAATCATACACTTCTTTGTATCTTAACCCCTTCGTTTTTATCATCTTCAATAATAACTTGTCATCTGTTAATTTATCATACTCCAAAAAATCTTTTGGTACTAAACTCAAAAAATAATGACATGCATCACAATTTTCTAATTTTTTTGTCCAAATATCCCTGTCCTGAATATACTCTATCAACAAAGGAACTCGCTCTCCTGGAAAAAAATATTTCCATGTCAACCATGCACCACTATGCCCCATATCAAATATTTTGTATTTATCATCTATATCCTTCAATTGCCTCTCTGCACTTTCGTGATGATCAATAACTAATAAATTCTCAGCTTCATTTATCATACCTCTCAATACGTTCTCCTCAAATGAAAAATCACATATCAATACATTTCTTCCCTTCACATTCGGAATTTGATTCGCACCATAATTCATTGGACAAAATATAATATTGTTCTTATCATATATATTTGTTGTTCTTCTGTCATACATCTCAATTGTCTTGTTTGGATATAATTTTGCTAAAAACTTCCATGCACTATATGCCGCTCCGTGCCCGTCATTACAACTTGGACCATGTGGTATTATAAAATCAACTTGTTTTGGATTCATCATTTTATTATGATTATCAATATTTACAGATATCAATCACTTTAATTTTCAACTTTTTTGTAAAGGTACTGCAAAAAATTGAAAATTAAAGATTTTAAAGAATACATTATTACAAATATATATCAAAATGAATTCAAATTTATACACTGAACAATTCCTATTAAATAGATGTTATGACAAATTAGATCAAGTAAAAGGTAATGGACCTAAAAAACTAAACCTCGCAAAACCAAATGTAATAACAAAAGATAGTAAAACATTCTATTTCAATTTTGTTGATATGTCCAAAAAATTAAATAGATCTGTTGATCATGTACAAAATTTCTTTGATGTTGAATTAAATGTATCTTCGTCTGTTGATATTAATGGTACTTTGATTATATCCGGAATGTATCAACCCATCAAAGTACATAATGTACTCATGAAATATATCGCAAGTTATATCAAATGCAAACAATGCAATTTCTATGATACAGAAATCACCAAAGATAATAAAATTGTTTACATGAATTGCAAAAATTGTAAATCAAAAAATGCTATTATTTAAAAAACTCCCCTCTATTACATTACTCATTATAAGTATCTTTTACTTTTTACATAAAAATTACTTTATAACTGTTTTATTCACTATATAAATAAAATCTGTCTATAGTGTATAATGACAGGACACGTTGACGACTTAATTAAAAGATCCCAAAATGGAGGTAAGAAAAGAAGAGTAAGCAGAAAAGCAAGCAAGAAAGCACCAAAAGTTAAAGATGTTAAACCAAAGAGAAAATCAAGAAAATCCAGAAAATCCAGAAAATCTAGAAAATCTAGAAAATAAATATTAAATTTTTTTTAAACTTTTAATATTAGTCAAAATTAATTTGACTAATATATATCATTTCATTTATCATCTTTTTTACTCTCAATATAATTTTTAATATAATCCAAATTATGAAATTTCCAATAAAATGCATTATTAAACCATTTACCTGTCATTCTTCTTAATAAAACACTGTGAGTAACAATACAAATTCTTGGATATTTTAAAGATAATGCATTTAAATAATTAAAAAATTTCAATATTCTTTCATCAAATTCTTCATCTGTTTCTTCTATTATTTGCTCTCCAGAATAATAATTTGATGGTTGATTGTCTTTAAACTCTCTGCACAACTCTGTAAAAACAATATTTGCATATTTTATCTTTGAATAATCCAATGTCTGTCTTGTTCTTCTCAATGTAGAACATACTACTATATCATAATCACCATCCAAAAATCCCGCTTGTGTTTTTCCATTGTCTGTTAACGGTACATTTCTTGATTGATCATTATTTGCATTAAATGTTGATTCTGCATGCCTTATGAATGTTATGCATTTGTCCATTATATATTTTTATAATAAAAAAATTTTTATGATTTGGACACTTTATATTTTGAATACTTTTTGCTTAACTTCTGAATAAACCTGTGTTCCTATAATCACCAATCCTAATGTAACATTTATCATTATCAAAACCAAATTTGAAATATTTTTAAATGCAATTAATTCCCCAAATAATATCATTATGTTGCAAAGCATGTTGTATAATCCAACCCTCCATTTAAACATATAAAAAAGTATAAATCTATATAAAATAGTATATCTCTTTCCATATAAATTCATGTACAAGTACAAGATCTATATGTTACTATGTTCTCTATGACTCAAACTGGAGGAC
>Ga0302280_1002256_pt1 | contig 14979 bp, 12 predicted proteins | sample III_Fen_E1_1_FD_198771 | JGI IMG/M metagenome (GOLD analysis project Ga0302280, IMG submission 198771) | Peat permafrost microbial communities from Stordalen Mire near Abisko, Sweden - III_Fen_E1_1 | ecosystem: Environmental > Terrestrial > Soil > Wetlands > Permafrost | place: Sweden: Abisko... | reverse complement strand
AGCGGCAATTGATGCTTATGTATATGTGATTATCGCTACAGATCTCAAGAAACACGATCAAACATATAGAGGAGTTGTAAGTTTGATAAAGTAAAAAAAACGTCAAACAAGGGGCAAGTAAATTTGAATTCACATTTACTTGCCCCCTTGTTTATTTCCGCAAAATCCTTCCGCATCAAAGCCACTTAAATTTGTTTTTTAACGAATCAAATTGTAGGTTTGTCCCCCTGAAATAAAGGGTATAGGCTCAATTTAAGGGCAACCGATTTGACTTTAGAGAGCAAATTAACGTCGTGTAAAATATGAAAAGTAGTGTAGCCGTATTAATTACTATGTTTATTGGCGTTACTATTTTTGCTCAGTCTTCACAAAAACTAGCTTTTAAAACAACCGTTAAGGACCACAACGGAATTATAGTACCTAATAAATCTCTCGAAATTAAAACAAGCCTCATTGAGGGTTCTACTATAGGAAACATAATAATTATAGAAACGCACCATGTTATTACAGATAATCAGGGAGTGGCGGTTGTAGAAATAGGTAATGGAGAATTGATAAGCGGATCTTTGAATGATATTAATTGGGATGCTAATTCCTATTTTATTAAAACAGAAATACCATCATTAGGGATTGTGAAAATGAGCAAGGTACATAAATCGCCCAGCTCCGTAACAAATACTATTGCAATTAAGAAAATTTTAGAAGCTCAGAAAAAAAATTTGGTCGTTAAAAATGATAGCATAAAAAAGGTCGAAATACTCTCTAAAACGGATAGCGCGAAAATAATTGCCAAGAAAAAAGCTTTGGCTGCATTTAAAGCGGATAGTATAAAAAAAGTAATAGTCGTTCAAAAAGCCGACAGCATTAAAAAAGCAAAAGTTGCATACATCGAAATTCAGAAGATAGCCGCAAAACAAAAAGCTATAGCTGCCTTCAAATCCGATAGCATTAAAAAGGCAAGAGCACTATTCAGGGCAGACAGCATCAGGAAAGCCCGCATAGCTTTTAAAATTGATAGCACAAATACTGCTGCTAAAAAGAAAGCAATTGCTGCCTTTAAAGCAGATAGTATTAAAAAAGTAAAAATTGCATACCTCGAAGGTCAGAAAATAGTGGCAAAACAAAAGGCTATAGCTGCCTTCAAATCCGATAGTATTAAAAAGGTAAGAACATTATTGAGGGCAGACAGCATCAGGAAAGCCCGCATAGCTTTTAAAATTGATAGCACAAACACGGCCGCTAAAAAGAAAGCAATTGCTGCCTTTAAAGCAGATAGTATTAAAAAAGTAAAAATTGCATACCTCGAAGGTCAGAAAATAGTGGCAAAACAAAAGGCTATAGCTGCCTTCAAATCCGATAGTATTAAAAAGGCAAGAGCTATATCAAGAGCGGATAGTATAAAGAAAGCAAAAACGGAATACCTTGAGAGTCAAAAAAGAAGTTCGCAAGAAAAAGCTTTAATAGTAAATAAAGCAGATAGTATTAATAGAGCAATAATCCGCAATAAAACAGATAGTATCAATAATGCGAAAGAGGCATATTTTGAAAACCAGAATACAATTATTAAAAGAAGATCCATAGCATCTTTTAAAGCAGATAGCATAGAAAAAGCCATTGCGGCGCAACGAATAGATAGTATAAAAAGATCTGCAGGTGCTTTTCTGAAAACAGAGAGTCAACCAACAATACCAATTAAGGACACACTGAAAAAGAAAGTGGATGTAACAATAAATGAACAAATATTGAATGAGGGGAAGACGAAAACACCCGTAGTTGTGGTTGCTAAAAAATCTTTTTTTAAGAAAAATAAAAAAGCTGCATCGCCGATTGAAACAAATACACTAAATAAAGCACCTGTAGTTTCAAATATAGTAGAATTTAGATCGGTTATAAAAAATATAAACGGAGTTGTTTTTGCTGATGCGCCTGTTGTTGTAAAAGTTCGTGTTATCAAAGATTCGACAAAAGGGAAGTTGGTGTTTGAAGAAACTCATGTTGTTACCACAAATCAGGATGGGGTGGTTAAACTAAATCTTGGACAAGGTATTCCGGTAAAGGGAAATATAGATTCCATTCATTGGAAAAGCGAAACATATTTTATAAAAACAGAAACAAATCCTACAGGAATTACTAAAATAGATAGTGCTAAAAACGTAATAGTAATACATCCAAAAGGAGATTCACTGCACAAAAACATAGCACCTCATACAAATGAATTACCAGCCCAGCCCAAAACTATTATTGCTGCAAAAACTACCGGAGATATTAAAAAAGACTCTTTAACAGAAAACAGCAAGCCTATAATAGTTAAGAAAAACTGGGCTGAAATAAAAAACAAACTATTGCTTCAAAATGAAACAATCGAAGATCATCCTGATAGCGCAAATGCTTATTATATAAGGGGCGGTATCAAAAATGAGTTGCAAGATTACAGAGGTGCCATATCCGATTTTACTAAGGCAATTGAGTTGGATTCTGTTCGTGCTGATTTTTACAAAGCAAAAGGTTTTGCAGAAATGCAATTAAACAATTACAGAAATGCAATTTCCGACTTCGACCAGGTTATTAAAATTAATCCTCTTGCAGAGGTATTTGCGCAAAGAGGAATTGCCAAGACCTATTTAACAAACGTAAGCGGAGTGCTTACAGATTTTGATAAAGCAATTGAATTGGCTCCCGATTCTGCCGAATATTATTTGTATAGGGGAACCTATAAAAGCAATATAAAAAATTATAAAGGTGCGATAGCCGATTATAGTAAATCCATTTCAAAAAAACCTAATAACCCTGTGGCATTTTATAACAGAGGCATTGCTGAAAGTTATATAAATAATGATATTGGTGCAATTGAAGATTTTGGACAAGCCATAAAATTAAACCCTAATAATGCAGATGCATATTACAAACGGGCAATTTCAAAAACTAATTTAAAAGATATAAGAGGAGCAATAGCTGATTATGAAAAAACGATAAATCTTGATACTTTTTATTTAAAAGCTTACTACAATGCAGGAATTTTGAAAACAGAACTTAAGGATTACAAAGGCGCTATTTATTATTTTAATCGCACTATTGAATTAAAACCGGATTGGTCCAATGCCTATTTTAGCAGAGGTGTAACTAAAATTAATTTAGGTCAAACTGATGATGGTTGCTTAGATTTAAGTAAGGCAGGGGAGCTAGGCTATTCCAAAGCATACGATGTGATAAAAGAACATTGCCATTAAGTGTGGTTAGTACAAATATTCGACAAGCAACCACCGTTGCAAAATTGAACTTTTATCATCCATTGGAGCTAAAGCTAAGCATCAATCTCTTTCATTTTTCCGCATTTATTGTTTAACAATAACCATAATTTCCTAAAGCCAAATTTTAGTACATTTGTTTCCTTTATAAAAGGCAGACCATTATATACTAAACAAACGAATAACAATGTTAGATTTCATCACCAAAAAAATTTCTAAAATTTTCGGAACAAAATCAGATAGAGATTTAAAAGAAATACAACCCATTCTTGAAAAAACCTTAGCTGAATACTCAAAATTGACAAGCATAAGCAATGACGAGTTGCGTGCAAAAACTACCGAGTTTAAAAAGCGTATTTCCGATTATTCCAAAACAGAACAAGACAAAATTGCTGAGTTGCTGAAACAAGCAGAAGCTGATAACTCTGCTGACATTGATAAGAAAGAAGAAATCTACAAAGAAATTGATGAACTTGAAAAAGAAATTGTCAAAAAAAATGCGGATGTTTTAAATGAACTGTTACCGGAGGCATTTGCTGTTGTTAAAGAAACAGCACGTCGTTTTAAAGAAAATGCGGTAATGGAAGTAACATCAACAGAAACTGACAGAAAACTGGCCGGCAAACGTAAATCTATTGAAATAAAAGGTGACAAAGCATTTTGGAGCAATACGTGGATAGCAGCAGGAAATGCAGTAACCTGGGACATGGTACACTATGATGTGCAATTGATTGGTGGTATTGTGTTGCATCAGGGTAAAATTGCTGAAATGGGTACAGGTGAAGGAAAAACCTTAGTAGGTACATTGCCGGTTTATTTGAATGCGCTTTCGGGAAGAGGTGTTCATGTAGTTACTGTGAATAATTATCTTGCAAAACGCGACAGTGAATGGAACGGACCATTGTTTGAGTTTCACGGTTTAACTGTTGACTGTATTGATAAACATGAACCCAACTCCGAAGAGCGTCGTCAGGCATATTTGGCGGACATTACTTTTGGTACCAATAACGAATTTGGTTTTGATTATCTGCGCGATAACATGGCGCGTGACCCTGAAGAATTAGTACAACGCAAACACAATTATGCTATTGTTGATGAGGTGGATAGTGTATTGATTGATGATGCACGTACTCCATTAATTATTTCAGGACCCACACCAAGAGGCGATAATCAGGAGTTTGCGCCCCTTAAGCCACGTATTGAACGAATTGTGAATGCGCAAAAAGCATTTATAAATACAGCATTAAACGATGCTAAAAAATTTATTGAACAAGGCAATGAAAAGGATGGAGGAATGGCATTGTTGCGTGCGCACAGAGGTTTGCCGAAAAACAAAGCCTTGATTAAATTTTTGAGTGAACCGGGTGCAAGAATGATTTTGCAAAAAACGGAAAACTATTACATGCAAGATCAATCGCGCGAAATGCATAAAGTAGATGCCGAATTATATTTTGTAATTGACGAAAAACATAACAGCATTGAACTTACCGAAAAAGGATTGGAATTAATTTCTACTTCTTCGGAAGATGCTAAATTTTTTATCCTTCCTGATGTAGGAAGTCAAATTGCAGAACTTGAAAAATCGGCTCTTTCAGCGGAAGAAAAAATAAATGCCAAAGAAGAACTTATCCGCGATTACTCCATAAAATCGGAGCGTGTACACACCATCAATCAATTGCTGAAAGCATACACCTTATTTGAAAAAGATGTCGAATATGTAATTATGGATGGTAAAGTAAAAATTGTGGATGAGCAAACAGGTCGTATCATGGAAGGTCGTCGTTATTCCGACGGTTTGCATCAAGCCATTGAAGCAAAAGAAAATGTAAAAGTAGAAGCTGCAACACAAACATACGCTACGGTTACTTTACAAAATTATTTCCGTATGTATAACAAACTTGCGGGTATGACAGGTACTGCAGAAACAGAAGCAGGTGAGTTTTGGGACATTTATAAATTGGATGTGGTTTCTATTCCTACCAACAGACCTGTTCAACGACAAGATCATGAAGATTTGGTTTACAAAACTAAACGCGAAAAATACAATGCAGTTATTGATGAGGTAGTAAAATGTGTGGAAGCAGGAAGACCTGTATTAGTAGGTACAACATCAGTTGAAATTTCGGAGTTATTGAGCCGTATGCTTAAACTGCGAGGTATAAAACACAATGTGTTAAATGCAAAGATGCACCAACGCGAAGCGGAAATTGTACAGGAAGCCGGACAAAAAGGAACCGTTACTATTGCTACTAACATGGCGGGTCGTGGTACGGATATTAAGTTGGGCGAAGGTGTAAAAGAAGCAGGAGGTTTGGCAATTGTTGGAACAGAGCGGCACGAGTCACGGCGTGTTGACCGCCAGTTGCGCGGTCGTGCAGGTCGTCAGGGCGATCCGGGTTCATCACAGTTTTTTGCTTCATTGGAAGATGATTTAATGCGGTTGTTCGGTTCCGAAAGAATTGCTAAACTAATGGACAGAATGGGTGTTGAAGAAGGTGAGGTAATTCAGCATTCAATGATCACCAAATCAATTGAACGTGCACAAAAGAAAGTAGAAGAAAACAATTTTGGTATTCGTAAACGTTTAATTGAATATGACGATGTGATGAATTCACAACGTGAGATCATTTACAAAAAACGTCGCCATGCTTTGTTTGGCGAACGTTTGGCATTAGACATCGCAACATCTATCTACGATACCTGCGAATCCGTAGTGAATGAATTTCACGAAGTAAAAGACTTTGAAGGCTTTACAATTGAAGCATTCCGGGTACTTGCCACCGAACCCCCTTTTGATGAAAATGAATTTGGAAGTTCCAACGTAAAAGTTCTTGCAGAAAAATTATATCAAACAGTTGAACAAAATTACGCGCATAGAAAAGAAGAAATTGCCAAACAATCATTTCCGATCATCAAAGGAATTTATGAGAATCCGAATAACAAATTTGAAAATGTAATGACTCCTCTTTCTGATGGAATAAATACATTACAAATAGTTGTTAATTTAAAACGTTCGTACGAAACACAAGGCAGAGAATTATTGTTAGGTTTAGAAAAAGGAACCATACTTTCAATGATTGATGATTCCTGGAAAGAACATTTGCGTGAAATGGATGATTTAAAACAATCGGTACAAAACGCAGTATATGAGCAAAAAGACCCGTTGTTGGTTTACAAATTCGAGTCGTTCGAATTGTTTAAACGTATGGTAGCTGATGTAAATAAACAAATCATTTCATTTTTAATGCGTGCCGATTTGCCACAAAACCAGCAAAACACCATACAACAGGCTCGTGTACAAGCACCTGTTAGAGAGCAAACACAAACTAGCCGTGAAGAAGTTTCAGAAGGCGGCGAAGAAAATAGACCTGCTCCAAAATCACAACCTATAAGAGTAGAACAAAAAATTGGACGTAATGATCCTTGTCCATGCGGAAGTGGTAAGAAGTATAAGAACTGTCATGGAAAATAAAGTAGTTTTCCCTTAGTTTCCTTTTCCTTACTTATAGCCACTTTCAAAGGTGGCTATTTGTTTTTTGTTGCTATTCTTTGTTGTTATTCTGCTTTTATTTGTTGCTAATTTGTATCTTTGAATTAAGTTAGCAACAAACAGCAACAAATTATGAAAATACATTTAAGGCAAAGGAAACACTCCAAAGAAGGCAAAATATCTCTTTACCTTGAAATCTATAAAGGCACTACCAAAAAGCCCGATGGAAGTACAACAGGGGTAAGGGATTATGAATATTTAAACCTGTACCTTGTTGACAAGCCAAGAAACCCTATTGATAAACAGCACAACAAAGACACGTTAAAACTTGCTGAAAACATAAAAGCAAAAAGAGAACTGGAAATACAAAACGGTCAATATGGTTTTACAAGCGGTTTTAAGCAATCAACAAATTTTATAGAATACTTTAAAGCTCAAACAGAAAAGAGGAAACAGAGCGAAGGGAATTATGGAAATTGGGATAGTGCATTAAAGCACCTCATCAAATTTGCCGGAACGGATGTGAAATTTAGAGATGTGGATAAAAAATTTTGTGAGGAATTTAAAGAGTACTTAATACATGAAGCAAAGACAAAATCAAAAGACGGCAAAAGCGGCAAAAATTTATCCTCTGCTTGTGCAGCATCTTACTTTGCAAAAGTAGTAGCGTGTTTAAATAAAGCAGTTGATGAGGAAATTATATTAAAAAGTCCTGCAAAGAATGTTGAAAAACCAAAGGTTAAAGAAAGTATAAGGGAATATCTAACCTTTGATGAACTTAAAGCCCTTGTAAAAACAGAGTGCAAGTATAAAGATTTGAAAAGTGCCTTTATATTTTCATGCTTAACGGGCTTGAGGTGGTCTGATATTCAAAAATTACAATGGGCAGAGGTGCAAAAAAATGATACAGGATATAAAATAGTTTTTCATCAACAAAAAACAAAAGGGTTACAATACCTTGACATTTCAGAACAAGCAAGGGAATATTTAGGAAAAACAGGCAAGCCCGATGAATTGGTATTTACTGGATTAAGATATACTTCTTACCACAATTTTGAATTGCAAAGATGGATTTTAAAAGCAGGGATTACAAAGCCGATTACCTTCCATTGTGCAAGGCACACGTTTGCAGTATTGCAATTGACTTTAGGAACTGAAATATTTACACTCTCAAAGCTATTGGGACATACCGAACTAAAGACTACACAGATTTATGCAAAAATAATTGATGAGAAAAAAAGAGAAGCTGTAAATAAAATACCTGATTTAACTATTTAAAAACTATGGATGTACTTAAATTTTATGATTGTGCCAAAGATGGTAACATGCCTACAAGCAAGTATCAATTAGATTTATGTTTGTCAAATTATGGATTTATGGATTTAGTGATTAATGATAGAGCATATAGAGTTTCAGAAATAGAAAAAACAGAACATATTTTGATGTACAGATTAAATGAACTTAAAACTACTTCTGAAATTAATGCCTTTCTGGATTATCATTTTGGGCTATGTCAAGAAAATAAAAATGATTTTCTTGATGACACAAAATACTTAATAAATATGAGCTTAGAATTAAATAATACAGAGCATGAATATGTCAAAGAACGAATCAATGGGATAGACATCAAGGGCAAGCCATACAAAATTACAATTATTGATAAACTTAAAGCAGATGTTTGTTTTGATTGGATAGAAAAGCAAAAAAAATTATTAAACCATAATAATAATTCTGAAAGCACTAAATACCCCAACACTTCGCCAACAATATATTTTCCATTTGATAACAGAGAGTTGAATATTTATATTAATCCTAATAAATTGGAGGCTTTTAATAATATTGAAAGGGCTTTGTTTGATAGCAATATGCTAGATAGTAATGGCAAGTGGAATACTTTAAAACCTAGATTAGTAGCACTTATTTATATTTTAAATAGGCTAGGTTACACCAATGAAATAATAAAAGGAAAAACAAAATCAAACACAAATAATCATATAAAGCAGTTTTTTCAAAAAAGATACTTGATTGATATTTCACAAGAATTTAAACCATCCAAGTTTGATGTAAAAAAATTACATAATTACCATCCTGATTTTCTAAACATCATTCCTGATATTGATTTAATAAAAAAGTAGTACCACAAAAAGCGGTAATCTTACCGCTTCTCATCCTCAATTTATTTTCTTTTTATAATCTGTAGTACTTACCTGTAAAGGTTTTTACCTGAAACGGTACTATTACCGTTTTTGCCATTTGTTGCCTTTGCTATCTAATTTTGTTCCGTCAGACAATAAAGGAGTAGCGCTATTCCAAATTTATTAATCTAAAAAATTATAAATCATGGAAAAAAACATTTTAAACATTAATGACTTAGCCCAATATACAGGGTGGAGTAAAAGTTTCATTTACAAAAAAACGAGTGATGGAACGCTGAAATTTAGTAAGCCATTGGGTAAAACCATTTTCTTTAGTAAAGAGTGGGTAGATACATTTTTATTATCAAAGACCACCTCTACTACAAAGGAACTGGAAAGTAAAGCTGCAACATTTATAACTCTTAAAAAGGGAGGTGTAAAATGTTAGGCAATATTTTCACAGATTATTACAAAGGACAGTTGCTAACCGATGCAAAAAGCAGGTACGATGTAACCGATAGCACAGGCGGTTATCCTTTGTTTGAAATGCTTTTAATCAACAAGCTAAAGTTTAATGTAGGAGGGCTTTCATTTAATTATGCTCCACGCCCCTCAAACTTTAAAGGCAATGAAAAACGCCTTGCTGAAATGATTTTAAGTAAAGGGAGTAGCAGCATAAGTAGTGTGTATGTACCCAACCTTGAAAAAAATTACATTGCTTTTGGCGATGTAAAAACAACAAATGATGCAATGATTATTTTCTTTGATGAGGATAAAAAAACTATTGAATTATTTATTGCAAGGGGGTTAAAGAATGACAAAAAACAACTATACACCGATGTTTGTGCCGGATATTATGATGAGGAACTGGAGGCATTAAAACGAAGTGCAAAAGATGGTTTCAAGGGTGAGTTACCAATTCAGTAACCAATTTGGAGAGGATGAAAAAACACTTTTTATCCTCTCCACTTTGTTTTTATATATCAATACAAGTTTAGTTACCGATTTAGTATCCAATTGCTAAATAATAAATGGACACCATAAGTTTAACACTAAGAAAAGAACAAGTACCCAATATTGATTTATTGGCAGAAGTACCACTTTATCTTACAAGTGTTTCAAGTGATGGAATTAGTTATGGAAAACCTACTATAAATGGCAAATTAGGCAGCTTTGATGTAACAATAAATGAGGATAGATTTAAAATAAGAAATGCAAGTTTAACAAAGTATTCTTTAGGTAACAGCTTATCAACGATGGGTAGAAGTGATATAAAACAAGCATTTGAAAAAATGAGTGATACTTTACATTTACCGATTGAAAAAGCAGAGGTGCAGAAATTTCACTATGCAAAAAACATAATGCTTAACAATAATGTGAGTTTGTATTTGCCATATTTAGGTAATTACACAAGGTATAACAGATTAGAACAACCCTTTGGCATAAACTATAAGCAAACACATAAAGAATTTGCCTTATATGATAAAATAAGGGAAACCAAACATCATAGAGAGCCGATACCAGCGATGTATAAAGATAGGTATATGATAAGATTGGAAAGCCGATTTGAAAACAATTTGTGCAAGTATTTTAATAAACCAAGTATAACAGCAGCTTTATTGTTTGATGAAGATTTTTATATTCATGTAAATGATGACTGGTATAAAGACTATTCAGGCATTGATAAACTAAAAAAACAAAAAATTGATATGCAACAGGTAACAACAAAAGAACAAATGAAACTTTTAGGGGTTTTATCTTTGGTGCAAATGGAAGGAGGCAAAATGCAAGCACTCCAAAACTTAAAAGAAAGGTATTTGAAAGGTGAACTCAAAAAAAAGCAACACTATGATTTAAAAGCATTGATAGAACAAAGTAGTAAAATGAAAATACAAACAGTTGATTGTGATTTAATACTGGAGCTTAACCAAAAGGTAAAGGAAGCGGTAAAGTATTATCAATAATAGGGTATCGGTATAAATTCCAATATTTTTAAATTTCAAAGAGTACCCGGTAAAATAAAATCGGGTTTCCCTTTTACAAACAAGCCCCCGATTTATATGTGATTATCCTTCTTAAACACTTACATATATCTTTTTAATCTTTGGTTATATAATTTTATCATATTTTTAAAAGGTAAAAAATTAAGGCAATTAACACTTGCTATTTGTAATATTTTTTTATCATTTAAAACATTAGAATCTACTTACAACTATTGATAATAAAGGCTTTTAGAACTACCCCATTTTTATATACTTAAAATAGTAAAAAATACAGAAAAGTGCCAATGTGGTTATCTCGCGTTCTCACTTGCAGAAAATTAATTATTGGCTACCAAAAACTAAAACTATTATCAAAATTATAGCAGAAAATGACCCAATAACTATATCTGTTTTCTTGGTATCACTTTTCTTTATAACCTTATCGGGATAGTTGGTTTTCCAATTATAAACTATACCAGTAGAATCTATAAAAAATTGCATAAACAAATTATCTTTATAAGTGTTAGAAGATGTTATTCCGCTATTAGTATATAATCGATTGTAATATGTTATAGATTGCTCTTGAGAATAAACCAAAATTTTACCTCCTGCACCATCAGATGTTGTACTTGATGGCGCGCCAAATGTTAATATTATTTGGTGTTCTGTTGCCCCTTTCCAAGTATCCATTGTTTTACTTATAGGAATTGTTGTATAAGTATAACATGAGTTAAGAAACATTATAGATGTTGTAATTGCTAAAAATTTCTTCATTTGGTTATTTTTATGATTTTACTTTAGAGCTAATTAAAAGCAAATATAGAAATATATGCCTATATTAACTATTTATAAAATCCACATTATTGTTATGTGGAAAACAAGCATACAAAAGACTTCTTAAAAGCATTTGGAAAACACCTTGTTGTTAAAAGGAAAGCAAAGGGCTTTTCTCAAGAAACTTTGTCTTTTGAGGCTGATTTGGATGTTATGACCATTAGTAGAATAGAAAGAGGACTATTAAACATAAGCATCGGCAATGTTTATAAAATTGCTTCCGCTCTGAATATCCACTATAAAGAGCTGTTTGATTTTGAATTGCTACCCCCAAAAAAGTGATTTTACTTTTGCTTTCTTTTTTCTTACCTTTGTTCTTTAATAATGATGGTTCTCACATTAAAAAAACAGCATCTAAAAAGGATTTAGATAGCCTGCTTAAAAATTGAAAGTTGGTAAACCTTTCAATGCCAAAAAATACTTGGGTAAACTAAAGACGGATATTGACGGGTTGGAATATCAAAAAGCAGTAAGAGATGAATGGAATTAATAAGAAAAGTTTTTTTTATCTTTGTAATCACGATTGATACCAATTAATATGACTTACATAACAATAGATACCAATAAAAAACAAGCATTACTTTTTTTAGAGTATGTAAAAACTTTGTCTTTTGTAAAAGTATATGATGAAAAAGCCTTATTAGAAATTGATGAAACAGAGGATAAAGTTTTGATTAAAAAGATGAAACGAAACCTAAAAGGAGAATTGCTTTCAGCTTCCGATAAAAAGAGCTTTTTAGACGAACTTAAAAAGGTCGCCAAAAAATGAATTATGCCATTGAAAAGGCTTTTCAGAAAGATTTTAGAAATCTTAAGAACAAAAATCTTGCAAACGATATTATAGAAGCAATTAACAACGTTCAAAAAGCAAATTCCATTTCTGAAATAAAAAACATTAAAAAACTTACCGGATACAAAAGTGCCTATCGCATCCGATGTGGAACATACAGAATAGGTATTACCATTGAGGATAATATAATTACGTTTGTAGCTTTTGACCACAGGAAAGATATATACAAAAAGTTTCCATAGATAATTAAGGATATGCAACTCCTTTTTGAAATGAATAGAATTTGAAACTATGTTTTCTGTCAAATTTGTTGCTAATATTCAGTTTTTACAATTACAAATTCCTTTTAAATACAATATTAACAATGCTTTCATTGATTAACTTTAGTTTTGTCATGGAAAGTAAAGTAGTTTTCCCTTAGTTTCCTTTTCCTTACTTATAGCCACTTTCAAAGGTGGCTATTTGTTTTTTGTTGCTATTCTTTGTTGTTATTCTGCTTTTATTTCAATGCACATTCTGCATAAGCGACACTATTCTCTCCGTTAATTGTGCGTTTGGAGGTTGACTAAAAGCACCACTAAATGGTTTAAGTAACTCGTCATCAGAAATAGTAATGTAATCACACTTAATCTCTTTAAATTTTCCTGCCTTTCCATTACAAGCAATAGATTTCATTTTTTTTATTTCGGGAGTGTTTTCAAATTGCTTTTCAGCCTTTTTTATTGTTTCGCAACCTTTATCTGCATCGTTATCAATAACGGTATAAGCAATTACTAGGAGTTTATAAGCATCGAATTTATCTTTTTGAATCGCAATTGATTTTTGCAACGATTCGATTATTGCGTTACGATATTCAACTCTATTCCTGAAATAAAAGTAATATGCCGCTAAATTATAGTAGGTATATCCTTTTTTTTCGTGTGCGTTTTCAATTGCTTTTTTATATAATTTCTCCGCCTGTATTGTGTCTCCTATATATACTGAATATATTGCATCCATTGTATATAAGAAGGTTAATTGCTTTTTGTCCGGAAAGATTTTTATCAGTTGTTCTATATCTTCTCGGGTTTGTTTTAAATATTGTACATCGGAATGTAATAATGCAATTCTACTGACATATGCACTATAATTATTGCTATCCAACTTAATGGAAATCTTAAAATCTTCCAAAGCACCTGCCGTATCATTGAGACAGCCTTTTATTAAACCTCGATAACGAAAATGATCGGTAGAGTAAACTTGGTTTTCAGATGCCAGTTTTTCTCCTTTTGTATAAAGTTCTAATGCTTTTTTACAATTTCCAAAGTAGTATTCCCCTCTTCCATAATAAAAATATGTATCAACAGTTTTGGGATTCATCACAATACTTTTGATAAAGCATTCTCGCGACCTTACTGAGTCGCCTTTTTGTTGGTATGCCAATCCCAAATATTTATAAGACGATTCTAATGGTTCCCTTTTATTAACCATCTGCAAATCAGCAATAGCACTATCACTTTTAAAAGTTATTGCATAGGAAACACCTCTTTTAAATAATGCAGCATATATTATTTCTTTCTGTTTTATTTGCCCAGAATTTAAACATACATTAAAATCACTAATTGCTTTGGCATATTCTGTTAACCCAAAATAAATTTGTCCCCTTTCAAAATAATATTGCCAATATTTATTAGGAGATTTTGTTATTAAATAATCTAAATCTTTTAATCCGTCATTATAATTTCCAAGTTTGCGATTGCTGAATCCTCTTGCATATATTGCATCGTAGTTAACAGAGTCTATAATTATACTTTTTGTATAATCGGCTATTGCTGCCTTAAAATTTTCTACTCTTTTTTGTACTTGACCTCTTTCATAATATAGCCATGAATTATGATTATCTAATTCTATTGCTTTATCTAAATCTGACAAAGCTTCAACATATTTTTTTAGCATTCCTTCTGATGCTCCCCTATAACCATAATAGATAGCTTTTTTCGGATTAAGAGCTATTGCTTTAGTAAAAAAAATAATAGCACTATCATACACTTGTAATTCATATGTCCTTTTACCTTCATTATAAAATTGCACCTCATCTGAGATTTTATCAATTATTATCTTAGATAAATTAAACGTAGGATTTGTCAGATGTTTTGCAGAAACAATATTTGGAGACAATCCTATTATTAGAATAATTAAAAAAGGTATCCTTAAAGTTTTTTTAAACATAATTTTAATAAACTAACTTGTTAATATTGTATTTATTATATGTTAAATTCAAATTTGAAAAAAATATTTTAAAATCACTAAACTAATACAATAAGTTTATGCGTTTTCAGGTTTCACGCATTAAAATTAACAACAATTAGTTGAATGAAAATTTATTATTTAAAAAAGAGAAAGCTAATACTGTGTTGATTTGCAATAAAAATGCAAATCAACAACTACTTTAATGCTATTGAGGATCCTCGTATTTCGAGGAAAAAACTTCATAGTTTAGATACTATTTTTAGTTTAACCATTG
>Ga0302280_1002247_pt1 | contig 15028 bp, 16 predicted proteins | sample III_Fen_E1_1_FD_198771 | JGI IMG/M metagenome (GOLD analysis project Ga0302280, IMG submission 198771) | Peat permafrost microbial communities from Stordalen Mire near Abisko, Sweden - III_Fen_E1_1 | ecosystem: Environmental > Terrestrial > Soil > Wetlands > Permafrost | place: Sweden: Abisko... | reverse complement strand
TTTATGTTGCATAATACAAAATTTAAACTAGAATAAATTATTATGTCTTCAGACTTTAATCAAAATGCGGTAAGCAGCATGTCTTCCGTCATTAGCTCGATCGAGAATGACCGTCAGGTTTACCGCTGGTTCCTATTACTTATCAGCTTGCCTAAGGTTCAGCAGAAGCTTTCCGAAGACAATCAAATTAAACAAGAATATCAAACACTTAAAAAAATCAAAAAAACTGAAATACTCGCCTACGTCGTAATAGTATTGATGATCATATGTTCCTATTTGATCAAAGACCCCTTGGCGCTACTTTTAGGCATTCTACCATTAATCGCCCTTGTCATTTTATTCGGAAAAAATCGCAAATCGGTTGCCACGATCAGCGAACAATTCCTTTTAAAGAACATCAAACCCGATGAACTAACCCAGCAAACCCTGTATCAAACCTGTGAATATTGTTCTGAAAAATATGACATCCCCTCCCTGGTTGATATCATCACCTTCCAGGACTTTATCGGCAGAAAAATACTGTTAGGAACTATTCTTTTTATCCCCTTCATTTACCCTTTTAAAAGCTGGCAAATCCTGCTCACTACTCTTATCGTCTATATTGCAACTTTAATCATGGTCAACTCTTCCCTCGTCCTGCGCAGATTAAAATCAGCCAGGGATTAAACCCGCCTAGATAGACCTAAAACTTATCTAAAAAAGCTGTCAACCAATCCATAACGGGGAAAAAATAAAACAACTATAGAAAATAGAATCCCGATGCTTGATGTCGTCAATAGAAAAAAGGCCCTTATCAAAGGAAAAAAGAATGACACCGCAGTATGATTCATCTGCGGATGCCGGACGACCATCCTGATCAATCCATAGCTGCGCCAATTAAGATTGATGATCCGATCCTCCCTCAACATGTCCTGATAAACGCCGGAACCGGGCAAAGGTGTTAGCAAAGAAAGGGCTGTGAACTGCGGCATGATTGAAAAACAAAATTTCCAAAGCTGGAACAAGGACTTTAGATTATCTGAATCAAAACCAAAAATAAAATGACCTTTAATACTAATCCCCGCTTTTTTGATAATTTGAGTATATTCCCTATATTTTTGCGCCATACCGAATTTACCACCCTGTTTTTTCTCAAATGATTCGCCTGAGACCTCATAGCCAAATAATAATCCAGCACAGCCACTTTCACGGGCTAACCTCAGAGTTTCCTGATTTTTGGCAATATCAATGGTGCATTGGCTGTGCCATTTAATTTTCAAAGGCTTAAGGGCCATAAAAAGTTCCCTGGCATAGGCTGGGTCGGAATAAATGTTATTATCAATAAAAATCACGTGAGAATGCTCACATTTAACCTTTTTAATTAATTCTATAAAACTATTAATAGGCTGAAGATGTATCTGCCCGCCGGATAAAGTTGGGACAGAACAAAAATGGCATCGAAATTTACATCCCCGCATAGTTTCCAAAAAATCCTTGATGATCGTAGGTGGCGAATTCAAAAGCTCTTTGTGCACTTGAGCATAATCATCCTCAGTGGCAGGCCCCCTGTATTGTGATTGAAGAACGCCTGCCTCATAATCACGGATGACCTGCCGCCAGACACCTTCAGCCTGACCAATGATTACGCTGTCGCAAAAAGCCAGAGCTTCATGAGCCATATAGGTCACATGCGGACCTCCCATCACCACCTTGGCCCCTCTTTTTTTAAATTCCTTGGCTATTTTATACGCCTCGTAACAATTAGAAGTAAAACAGGTGATGCAGACAAGTACCTTGGTTTTATAATAACGCTCATGCCAGACGACTTGATTGAATTCACGAAATTTATACGTTTTGGGAGTCAGGGCTTTTAATACCACAAAAACCGGAGGATGCAGGCGCATAAACCAATATGATAAACTTTGCACAATTTCAGCCCCCATGGGATTGATGAGGAAAACTTCATTCTTATTCTGATACCTTTCATTGATCAATGGATACTGCTCCAAGATATAAAACGCACTGAAGATAAACTCAAATGCATGGATATAAACAAGCATAAAACTCAGCATATTTCGCCAATAGAATCCTCCTATATTTATAGAACTAAGAACTCCTATCAGGATCAATTCTAAAAGATAGGCCAAGATCAACACCATTAGGAAATTGAGTCTAAACTTGAATTTTCGTCGAGGAATATCCAATGGTGCAATGTATTTCTTGTTGACAGCCCATTGAGATAAAGCAAAGGCAGCCATCACTTCAAGCAAGGAAAAATACACAGGCTTATAAATACGGAACGAAGGGAAAAGAACGAATATAATAAAATCAATCAAGCGTACGAGAACAAAAATGCTTAAAAAACCGGGCCAAAGTTTCATGGCATTCTGATGAAGCCGACGAAACTGAAAAACAAAATCTTCACCGCTAATAATCTCGAGGATACAGCCGCCAACGGCGCTCATAAAATATATCTTCAAAGAGGCCGTCAATATAAAAACCAGGATGAAACTATACTTGACCAAGAACGACAAATTTATTTTATCGACTAGAAAAAGGATAAAGACAGGTATGAGAATAGAGTTAAGGAGCGCTATTGATTGACGTAATTCCCGACGTTCATCATTCATGCCGTCTACCTTAAAAAGGAATAACACATCTCAAAAGGGAGAAATAAAATAATCACCAAGACCATTAACCCGCTGAAATTGGTCGTCACTAAGAAAAAAATCCTCAGTGCCGGGAATAAAAATGACACCCATCGATGATCCATGTTCGGATGCCGTACCACCAATCGATTATAATCGTGGCTTCGCCAATTCATGTTGATGATCCTATCCTTAGTCAACATTTCCCGAAATAATACGGAACCCGGCAGCGGCGTCAACATGGCCACATGTGAAACATCCGGCATAACGCTAAAACCAAATTTCCATAGCTGAAAGAACGACCTTAAATTATCTGAATCAAACCCAAAAATAAAAGACCCCGCGATCTTTATTCCCGATTTCTTGATGATTTGAGTATATTCCACATACTTTTGAGCCATCGCAAATTTTCCACCCTGATTCTTCTCGAGCGATCCTCCTGAGACTTCATAACCAAAAAACAATCCGTCACAACCGCTTTCTCGTGCCAACTTCAAGGTTTCTTCATTCTTGGCAATATCAATTGTACAAGCACTCTTCCATTTGATATTTAAAGGCTTAAGGGCCACAAAAAGCTCTTTGGCATAACCTGGATCGGAATAAATATTATTATCAATAAATTTAATCAGAGGGTAATGTGGTTTGAGTTTCTTGACTAGATCAATAATATCGTTAATTGACTTAGTCCGCACCTGACCACCGGATAAGGCCGGAACAGAACAAAAATGACAGCGAAACTTGCAGCCACGGGTGGTTTCTAGAAAATCTTTAGTAATATTAGGTGGTGCATTTAAAAGCTCTTGATGAACCAGGGCGTAATCTTCCTCATTAGCAGGCCCTTTGTATTGCGATTTAAGCGTGCCCTGTTCATAATCGCTGATCACTTGCCGCCACACACCTTCGGCCTGACCAATGATCACACTATCACAAAAAGCCAGGGCCTCATTTGGTAAATAAGTGACATGCGGCCCTCCCATCACCACCTTGGCCCCTCTTTTTTTGAACTCCTTGGCTATTTTGTACGCTTCATAACAATTAGTGGTAAAACTTGTGATGCAAACAAGGCCGTTATTCTTGTAATACCGTTCATGCCATATCACTTGATTGAATTCACGGAATTTATATGTTTTAGGTGTCAGCGCTTTCAATACCACAAAAGCCGGAGGATGCCACGGCACAAAAATTCGGAACCCAAAGCTTTGTACGATATCAGCAGCCATGGGATTAATCAGAAAAATTTCTTTTGAAGAGATAAATTTCTCTTTGATTTGAGGGTAATTATCAAGAATGCCCAACGAACAAAAAATAAATTCAAATACATGAATATAGCTAAACATAAAAACCAGCACATTTTTTCCATAAAAACTGCTGGTATGAGAATTTAAGAATATCCCCAGTATCACTTCCGCAAGACATGTCCCCAAAATCACCGACACAAAATAAAACGAGAACTTAAATGGACGGTGAGGGATACCTAATGGCTTGGTGTATTTCTTACCAATGGCCCATTGGGCTAATGCAAAGGCAGCGATCATTTCAAGCATGCTTGAATAAACAATTCTCCAGCTGTGCCATGCAGGGAATACGGCGAATAAAGAAAAATCAATGAGGCGGAGCATGAGAAAAACAATTAAGAATCCAGGCCAAAGATCCATGGCATTCTGGTGAGCTCGTCGGATGCGAACAACATATTCCTCTCCGCTGATGATCTCAAGGATAGAACCAGCAAGGGCGCTCATGGCATATATTTTAAGAACTGAAATAATTATAATAATGTAAATAAAGCCAAATCTTAATAAAAAAGAAAGATTCAAAGCATCAATTACAAAAAGGATAAAAACAGGAACAAGCAGAGAATTCAAGATTAATAATGCGCGGGAGAATTTCTGACCTTGAGTATTCAATGTCATGGTTTTAAAAAATGAATAATAATCAAACAGGCAAGGTTAAAAAAACAGGCAGCGGTGATGCAAAGCCCGATCGAAGACGCCGTCAAAAAGAAAAAGACCTGTAAAAATGGATAAAAGAAAGTCATTACTTTCGGATTCAAATTCGGATGTCGGACGACTAGTTTATGGCAGGTATAACTCCGCCAATTCAAACTGATGATCCGATTCTGATTAAGCATGTCTCTATAGACGCCAGCACCAGGCAAAGGCGTCAACACAGAAAGAGCAGTGACCATCGGCCTTAAAGAAAAGACAAATCTCCAGAGATTAAACAATGTCACTAAATTATCTGAATCAAAGCCGTAAATAAACTGCCCCTTGATCTTGATCCCTGCTCTCTTGATATTCCTGGAATATTCAAGATACTTCTGAGCCATGGCGAATTTACCACCCTGTTTCTTTTCAAGGGATACTCCGGAGACTTCATACCCGATCCCTAACAAATTACATCCGCTTTCCCGGGCCAAGGCCACCGTTCCCTCATTCTTGCCAATATCAATGGAACACTCGCTACTCCATTTGATCTTTAAGGGTTTGAGGGCTGTGAAAAGCTCCTTGGCATAACCAGGGTCGGAATAAATATTGTTATCAATAAAGGTCACATTGGATTCATGCGGCTTGATCTTTTTAATCAAATCAACAAAATTGTCGATAGACTGAAAACGAAGCTTCCCATCGGAATTAGCTGGGATGGTGCAAAAATGACACTTAAACTTACAGCCGCGGGAAGTTTCTAAGAATTCTTTAGAAACATCTGCCGGGGAATTTAAAAGTTCTTCGTGAACTTGGGCATGATCCTCATCAGTGGCAGGCCCCTTGTATTGAGATTTGAGGGTTCCTTGCTCATAATCACAGATCACATCCTTCCAAATTCCTTCAGCCTGACCGATGACAACGCTATCACAAAAGGCCAATGCTTCGTTAGGGAAGAAAGTTGTATGCGGGCCTCCCATCACTACTTTGGAACCACGTTTTTTGAATTCTTTAGCAATTTTATAGGCTTCATAGCAATTAGACGTAAAACAAGTAATGCAAACCAGGGCATTGGTCTTGTAGTAACGATCATGCCATATCACCTGATCGAATTCACGAAAAGCATACGTCTTGGGTGTTAAAGCTCGCAACACTACAAAAAAAGGAGGATATCCCCTCACTGCCCAGAACCCTATGCCTTGTGAAATCCCGGAAAACATGGGGTTAATCAAAAAAACCTCATTGGAACGTTTAAAATTTTCATTAATCTGAGGATAATCATCCATGATATACAAAGAGCAAAGAATAAATTCAAAAACATGGATGTAATTAAGTATAAAAATTGATACGCTGCGCGGTTGTAGATGCCCTAGATGAATAAAATCCGTAACCCTCACCACGATCAATTCCAACAGGCAGGCCGAAACAAGCCCCATCAATAAGGCTAAACTAAACTTCCAACCTCGTCGATGAATCCCCAAAGGCTTGAGATATTTCCGTTTGATCGCCCATTGAGAAAGAATGTAGGCGCTAAGGACTCCCATCAAATCAAAATAAAACGGCCTCCAAGAATGCGCTGAGGAAGGAAAAGCCGCGAACAAAATAAAATCAACAAGGAGTATGCCTCCCATGCCAACAAGAAAACCCGGCCAAAGATTCTTGGCATTTTGATGGAACTGACGCAGTCGAAGTACATAGTCCTCACCACTGATAATTCCAAGGACAGAGCCCCCGATGGCGCTTATGCAATATACCTTCAATACACCTTTAATTAAAAAAGAAAGGACAAAGCCTGGCTTGAACAAAAAAAACAAATTAGGAGTATCAATGATGGAAAGGATGCAAACAGGAACAAACAAGGAATTAAGGAGAGATAATGCTCGATAAAATTTTTGATAATGATTGTTCATTTATATAAAGTATAACATAAACAAACTTTCTTTCAGGTAAATTTCTTGGGGACTAAGCCTAGACATCCTTTCTTCCTAAAACGTGACATCCGCGACAGAACCCTTCACCACCACCCGAGCGCAGGGATTGAAGTCCCCCAAGGGATAGCGTAGATGGGACAAAGGACCAATGGTATCGATATGCTCCAAACGAAAATTCGTCATCCCACGATCTTGAAGCAGCGGCCAAAGCGGGTATTCCCAATCATCCGAGCCAATCACCAGCCCGATATCATGACAGCCAGATGCAGCTAAACGATCTGAAACTTTCGCGTAACTAGGATAACGTTCTTTCACCATCGAAAAGTACTGCTCCTCATGTGTTTGCATAAAAACATTCTTTTTGCCAACCAAGTGCCTTGGGTAGGCATTAATGACATAGGGAATAGCAAAAATAAAAAGCAGAGTGACAATGACCATGGGCACCCATGCAATGCGTATCCTCTCTAAAAAGACGCCAATGCCTGCCGAGGCTAAAACAAAAAGGGGTAGCTGTAAGCGGCTCAACCAGGGCTGCCATTTAACGGACAGGCAAAATACAATGGCCATCGATAAAAGACAGGCGCCATACCATCGAAGCTCTCTGCTAACTACCGGAGAGAAGAATACCCATAAAACAAAAATAATAGACAAGATAAAATGCACCCCCGCTGAGGTGGCATTTTCATCACGGGTGGGTTTGTTAATTGCAAAATGCGCACTGCCGTACGTCGCACGAGGATCGTCAATATTAGCACCAATCATCATCGACAAAGAACGCATGCCTTGGGTGATTGTCTTATTCAATCGTTCTGATGACGTGCCCATATGTGTTCCGGAGTGTCGTAACGCATTAATCAAAAAAATACCCGGTTCCAATGCCTCATTAAGAACACCCCTGCCCTCTTGGGTGACCTCAGTCAAAGCTTTCCCGGGGAAATACAAGACCGTCCTTAAAACAAATCCTGCATTAATGATCCCGACTAAAAATATCACCACCAATACCTGTTGCCAACGAAGCCTCGAGCCGTAAAAAACCGCCAGACCCACGAACCCCATCAAAACAGGTAAAATAAAAAAAATACCTGTGCCTTTGGCCAAAATCGCTAAACCAAAGCTGCTCCCCAAGAGAATAGCCCAGCTCCAAGATGGATCAAGGCGCCACTTTAAAAATGCATAGACAGCAGCAACGACGAAGAAAGCCACCATGTAATCGCCCTGCAAACTGCTCGACTCAACAATTCCCATTGGGATAGTTGAGGCAACAATGACCGCTAATAGTTGACCACGCCTGGAAGCGCCAAGTTGCCGGGCAATCATGCTTATCACCATCAGCGAGCCTAACATCGCTAACCATTGAACAAGATTGACCCAGGCATCGCCTTTCGCCAAAAGATAAAAATGCAGAACAAAATATTCAAAACCAGGATTGGAAAAAATTTGCCGCAAGATATAGGTAGGATAGGGCGTCAAGCTGCCATTCTGGACCCAATGAACCACCCGGCTCATGTGATAGGTTAGCGCATCCCAGGTATTAGGTGGGGAAACAAGGGCCAGGAGCAATGTTCCCAAAAGCACCAAAGAGATACCCATCAAAATAATTGCGTCGATGGGAACCAAGGCCAACTTCAAAGGAATTTTTTTTCGAGAAATGCGTATTGTTTTAAGGAGTAAAACTCCTGTGCCGATTAAGAATATTATCCAAGCGGACAAAACTGCCTTAAAATTCAGAATCTGAAAAAAGCTAAGTGTCTCAGTCACCAGCCACAACCACATGCTGCAGACAATAGCGGAAACAAGGCATGATTCCCGACGGGAATTAATAAAATTCTTATTAAGCGCTAGGCTCAGGATAAAAAAAGAAAAAATGGGGAAAATAATAGCCATTAATTTCTAATCATGAATTTAAAGGATTAATCAATATGCGCTTTTTTAGGACGATTCCGAGCCACCCCGGATACTTTATGAAGCATCTTAAATGATGAACCACTGGGTTTAGTGGAATATTTAGATCCGCCATCTTCCCGTTTAGCGAACGGCTTTGATTGACCATCGAATTTCTTATACGGCTTCTTAGCCCCGGCTCCACTGTCTTTTGAACCGGAAGCCTGATTCCCTCCACTATAAAAATCAGAACTGCTCTGCCTTTTATCCCCAGAACGTGGCGCGCGATCATCCTTCTTGCCGTAATAAGGCCTTGCACCTCTATCTTCTTTACGGGGAGAACCCGTATCTTTATTCACCTTGCGCCAAGGTTTAGGTGGCCCGTCGAATTTACTATAATATTTTGACTCTGTAGATTTTTGAGTCGCTGCTTGGCTCTCCCTTGGCTTCCATTCTTTCTTTTCAGACTTAAACTTTTTAGGTTTTTCTTCGCCCGGCACTTTAGGTATCACAGGACTGACCGAAAGCACCCGCCACATAAATTCCTTACCGGATAAGCCTACGATCGCGGCATTCTTCTCTTCCTCATTGGGCATGTCTACAAAACCGTACCCACGGGACTTGCCTTTTTTTCTCTCCATAATAACCGCATTGGCCACCGCGCCAAACGGCTCAAAGAGTTTGATTAGATCTTCCTTCGTTGCCTGAAAAGAAAGATTCCCCACAAATATATTATTCATTTTATCCCCTTAATTTAACCCTTGCTCATTTTTTGGATCAAAGCACGCACCTTGTCCTTCTTACTCATCCGATGGCCCTTCAGTGGCGCTTTACCTTTTTCTTGAATGACAATCTCTCCTGTCAATTCAAAACCTTTGATGCTTTCTCTAGTCAAACGCGTCTGAATCCTTTTTTCAATCAATCTAAAATGATCCTGATCCTCATGCCCAATGAATGAGACTGCCACACCATTCATCCCTGCCCTGGCTGTTCTCCCTACCCGATGAATATAATCATTAGGACTGCGGGGCAAATCATAATTAACCACGTAGGGTAATTTATCAATATCGATACCACGGGCCATGATGTCGGTTGCTACCAAGACCTTACTTTTTCTTGTTTTAAATTCGTTAAGCACAAATGTCCGCTGCGCTTGGGTCATGCTGCCATGAAAACCATCAGCGAGTATACCAGCATTCCGAAGTTTTTTGGCTAAAATATCCGCCCCTTGAATACTGGCCACAAAGACCAAGACATGCTCCCAACCCTCTGTTTTGATCAAATGCCTGAGCAACGGCCCACGATTAGTTCTATTGACCTCAATGGCCCTCTGATGAATCGTTTCAACCGTAGGGACTTCATTGTCTATCTTCACATAGACAGGGTCCTTCATAAAATTCTGCGTCAACCGGCTTACTTCTTCGTCCATCGTCGCTGAAAATAACACATTCTGACGTTTCTTAGGCAAAGCCTTTAAAACAGAATCTACTTCTTCCGCAAATCCCATATCCAACATTTTATCAGCTTCATCAATAATCAGTAAATTGACAGAAGACAATTTAATGGCTTGACGGTTAATTAAATCAAGTAATCGGCCTGGTGTTGCCACTGCAATATCTGCCCCATGATGCAGATTCCTGATCTGCAGATCAATATTCAAACCACCAATCAATAGAATTGTCCTCAAAGGTTTAGGCACATTGCGCCCAAAGACCTTTAACACTCCTTGCACTTGTACCGCGAGTTCACGTGTCGGGGTCAAAATGACAACTTTAAGGATTTTTTGTTTAGAATCCCTCGAATCTTCGAAAAGCTGCAAAATAGGCAAAACAAAGCTAATGGTCTTTCCACTGCCTGTCTTCGCCTGGGCTATCAAGTCCTGACCTTTTAAAATAACGGGGATTGACTTTTCTTGAATATCCGTCGGGTTCTCATACCCGGCTAATTCAATGGCCTGAAGCAAATGCTGAGTAATTCCTAAATTAGAAAAAGACACAATCATATTTCCCTTATTCAAAAGATCCCGTTAACATTTCATTCTTACATCCATAACCCGTCACTTTTTTGATACAAAATCCTTGGGCCTCAAGCCCGCGCCTCACCCATCCAGCAACGGTAAAAGTTGCCAGACTCGTTCCCGATTTAGAAAGACGCGCCAATCCGGCAAAGACATTCTCCGTCCACATTTCGGGATTCTTGGCTGGAGAGAATCCATCTAAAAAGAGCGCATCCGCTCCCATCAACATTAAACGATTTTTTGCTATTGTTGCCAAGCCTGGAATTATGTCATCAAAAATAATAGACAAACGTATACGTCCCTCATCAAAATTAAATACCCCTATTTTATCTGACGAGGGTTCATATTTCTCTGTCAATTGATCCGCCTGAAACTTCACGATAGGCCACACGCTTAAAGCTTGTTGAAGCTCTGAAGATGGTAGCGGGAATTTTTCAACTGATAAAAAATTCAAAGTCCAAGATGCCGGAGCATACTCATCCCATAATTTCCAAGCCACGCAGAAAATAAGTCCCGTTCCAAACCCAGTCTCAACAATGGTGAAAACACCTTTTACAAATGGATCAAGCTTCTTAAATCGCTCTTCTAAACGATTCCCACCACAAAAAATATACAAGGCATCTTCATAGCCATTGACCGCACAAAAATACATGTCGTCGAAAACCACCGAATACGGCGTGCCCTGATTGTCCCATTTGATTAAAGGATTGACCATTAGTTTTGCACACCGATACCGATCACAAAAAGAACCGCATAGTCTTGTTTCTTGCAACCTTTAATAGATGGCATTAAAACACCCGGAGCCACGGGGAATGCAGTTCTATCCACGATCTCCGGTGAACATGAATTATCATCAGTCACCGGCGTGTAGCGTGCCGCGTGACACGGCAAATGGGTGACGTCATAAAGCTTGGCCCCATTAGCCAGTTCCCAGTGCTCAACACCACCCTTGTCCTTAGGAAAAATGGTCAAGATGCTTGTCACTTCTCTTCCGCCGGTCACAACATATTGACCAGGAGCAAGCGGAAATTCTGGCTTCTCCATAATCGAGCCATGCTCTTCTAGCCACCAGTCTTTCCGATCAAATTTCCACTGAGCTGGAGCCACCCCACCTGAGGCCTTCAATTTCCCATAGTCTTCCAATAAACACCCCCGCGGCCCTGGATCTTGATGCCACAGCCCCCATGACTCAGCCCCACTCCCGGCACTTGCAGATGGGTCACCCAAAGCCACAATATATTCAACTGCAATATGCTTAAAACTCATCTGAGCATGCGCCGACGATGAAATACCGATCAACAGCACAAACAATCCTATAAACCTTCTAGCCTTGGTATTGTTCATCACTAACCTTTTCCATCCAGTCCACCGCTTTCCCCTCAAGCTGTTCTTGAATGGCGATATGCATCATAGCCGTCGTGGGCGAAGCACCATGCCAATGTTTTTCGCCTGGCGCGAACCAAATCACGTCCCCTGGTCGGATTTCTTCAATTGGGCCTCCCAAACGCTGAGCACGTCCTAAACCAGCAACTACGATCAAGGTCTGACCCAATGGATGCGTATGCCATGCTGTTCGAGCGCCTGGCTCAAATGTGACACTATTTCCAGCTGCACGTGCCGGTTCCTTAACTTGAAAAAGAGGGTCAATGCGTACCGTTCCGGTAAAATATTCAGCGGGCCCTTTAGTAGAAGGCTGTGCACCACTTCTTTTAATTTCCATATTTTGATTCCCTCGCTGAACAGTTATTGGGTAATCCTAAGTAATTAATTTCCAAGGCTTGTGTTTTGATGTGTGCTGCACTTGGCCGTTATTGTGGGATTCGAGACGTTGGGGGATGTCTGTTGTGTATCCGGTATATTTTTCTTCGGGATGCTCTACGGATTGTAATCGGTAGACGAAATACATTTGGATTCTGTTTTGTTGTGTTGTTGTATTTTGGGAGCCCTCCTTCGCTCCTTTGGAGCTTCGGCGGGCATTTTTTCGCCTTCTTTGGCGAAAAAATGGTGGAGGTGCCGGGAGTCTATAAGACTCGTCGACATAACCATCTTAATTTCAATACTTTATCACAAATAGCGTCGATAAATATACTTCTTCATTTGTCCGAAGGTTTAGTACGGTTTAGATTCTTTTGGCTTGGTTTCTGAGTCCGATGGGCACCGTTTGGGCACCTATTTGACTATTTCACTTGCATCGGATAATGCTAATGAAATCTGAAAGCTTTTTTCACCAAGGATTAAAGAATGAGCTATATTATTCGTTGGCCAATGCTTCACTTCTTGACCCAATACTCTAGGTATTCCAGCCTTTAAACTTGCAACTTTCCAATTTTGCTTATCAAAATGTGGCGGTAAACGATCTAATGCTTCTTGAGGTGTAGAATACTTTTCCCAATCAACAGAAAGATCAACATCTTCAAAAGCAGCAGAACTTATTTTACCTTTTTTACATTGCCCAGGCATCAGACGACGAAACAACTTATCATCATCTGGAATATGTTCAATCGGAAATGTCACTTTTTTATTTTAATATTTAATAACCAATCACTAACCATACAAAAAACATCATCTATATTTTTAGCCGTCTCAAAACTCCTTACTTCTTCACCATCAACTATTTCAATCTTTAAATATTCTATTCCTTTGGTGGGAGCTACTGGAATTCTAAAATGAAATTTTCTAAATAATGTCTCCCATTCAATTTGAATTCCACCACTAGCTAATGGAGCAACAAAAGGTTCAGGAATATTTACAACCTCGCTTCTGGTATACATTGAAAACTTCATAAAGAAAAGCAAAGCTTCAATAATTGCATACCAAGAAATTTTCTTGGCATTATAAGAGTCCCACTTCTCCTGCAAAGTAGAAAAACTTTTTATGGTTTCAGAAATACTAGTAAAATATTCACCGATAGAATCTGGAGAAGCTATATACGCATAATTCTTTATACTTGTATCTAATTTTGCATTGTAAGGAATCACCGATTCATTACGTTCCCCTACTTTATACGAATCCCCAAACCCATAAGGCATTACATAATTTCCACCAACATAAGAAATATAAGAATAAACACCCTTATAATCTCCTGATTGTTGGGCACTTAGATAGGCTTGAGGAATTGGCTTCATCTCTTTAACAGGAATAAAATAAGTGTTAGTAAGACCAGCAACACTAATTGATGCACTAAGAACAATATAATTCTCTAAGTGTTTATCTGTCTTTAAGGCTGAGCTCGTTATATCTTGAGTTAGGTTCATCTTATTGGAAAATATTTAATCAAAATCTCTTGTTGTTCTTTAAATGATCGTTCAAAAAATGTCTTAATTTCATCAATGGAATATTGTTTCTTCTCAATATCTTCTGCCAAAGTGTTTAAATCCTGTTCAACTATAATTACAGGCTTATTCTCTTTTCGTAATAACCCTGTTTTGCATCTAACCCAGCTATTTACTTCAATGGCATTAAATGAATACTTTTTATGTGAATGAATTTCAAAGTTCTCTGGCCTATTAAATGGTTCCACCAGAAATCCTGGTTTACAAAAATGTTCAGCTAATTCTTTAGCAGGAATGGGCGTCTCTAAACATTTCGTAGTAATTAAAGCTAACCTACCTACTGTCGCAGAAGTTAATTTTAGATATTCTCCAACTATTAAATCGAATTTACTTATAAAATCAGAGGAATCCATTACGCTTTCATCTGTATTTATTCTATAAAAATTAAGCCTTGCTTGCGAAACCTCTAATTTAAATTTATTGTCTGCACTAGAAAGCGTTATTACTGGAACTTCTTTAGGAATATCTGGAGGCAATGGGATCAATATAGGCTGACCATTAAATAGCGTATCAAATGACTGCTGAAGACCAGCAAAAATCTTCCCAGAAGTAAAATTAAGACTTGGGGTAAAAATAGAGGCTTGAAAACTTATTGGTTTAAAACTATTCAACATTAAATAGATTATAGCATACTTTTATTCTACTTCCACTTCTACTTTAACTTTAGCTCTTCCTCGTTTAAACTTTCTTTGTATCCATGAATTTATATCAGACTCCTTGAATCTTATAGCATTAGGTAGCTTATAATGAGGAATAAACCCAATGTGTGTCCATTCATAAACCGTACTTCGGCTTACTTGAAGAAGATCACAAATTTCTTTTATAGTTAATAATCGTTCCATTTTACCTGGTGGAGAATAAATGAATCTACATCTTTGTTATATAACTGTTATATAATTCAATGTGTTATGTGTATATTGACAAATTTGGTGCCCAAATAATGCCCTAAAACAGCCAAAACCATGCTTTTATAGCTATTTGATCCTTAAATTTCCTTTTCATTTAAAGGCTCTTGAAGCTTTTCCAATTGCTCTAACTGCTCAGGAGAAAGATATAAACCAATTGTGTCAGACTTATGCCCAAGAAGACCGTGAATCCGTAAAGCAATCTTGATCGCCTCTAATCTTGCGTTATTATCCGGTACAAATCCGCCAAAAGCACAACGCTTTTTTGCCTCGGTTAAATCTTTTAACTTCTTGGCAAGCTCAATAATACCCTGATCTTCCCCCGAAAAAGTGGACACAAAGAAGAGATGGTTTTAGTATAAAGACCAGCTCAAAAACGGGAGGTGTCCAATGGAAGGGGAAAAAGGAAAAAA
>Ga0302280_1002242_pt1 | contig 15054 bp, 21 predicted proteins | sample III_Fen_E1_1_FD_198771 | JGI IMG/M metagenome (GOLD analysis project Ga0302280, IMG submission 198771) | Peat permafrost microbial communities from Stordalen Mire near Abisko, Sweden - III_Fen_E1_1 | ecosystem: Environmental > Terrestrial > Soil > Wetlands > Permafrost | place: Sweden: Abisko... | reverse complement strand
GATTGGATTTATATTTCAAAATATCAAAAATTATCAGAACAATTTATTGAACAATTCCAAGACAAAGTTGATTGGATTTATATTTCAAAATATCAAAAATTATCAGAACAATTTATTGAACAATTCCAAAATAAAGTTAATTGGTATTCTATTTCACAATATCAAAAATTATCAGAACAATTTATTGAACAATTCCAAGACAAAGTTAATTGGTATTCTATTTCACAATATCAAAAATTATCAGAACAATTTATTGAATCAAACAACTTAACTAAGCCTATTAATAATTGGAATTATGTTACCAAAGAAGAAAAACTACACTCTATTAAAGAGTGTGGATTATATGAAATAGACGGAGATTATATTATCGCTTATAAATCAACTAGAGAAAATGGTTATAGTGTTTATAATTATCAATATCAATATGAAGTAAATAAAGAATATGAATCACATTGTGATGCTAATTTAAATAATGAAAATAGTTTTGGTTTATCCGCGTGGACACGCGATAAAGCATTGGAATATCATTCCAATGGCGATCTATTTAAAGTCAAAATCCATCTCGATAATGTATTAGCCTTAGTTCATGATCATTATAAATTAAGATGTGATAAAATTTTTGTCGTGGAAAAGGTATAGGGAATGGATCAAAAATGTGTACACCCAATAATGGATGGAGGTATTGTTAAACCTTGCAATAAAAAAGCTTGGAAACAATGTACTTTTGGATAATTACAATCCTAGATATCCTCAAAATTTGGGTAACTGGTATTGTGAACTTCATCATCCAGAAAGCAAAGCTAAAACCCTTGCTAGATTGCATGAATTATTTAACTAAGGAAAATTAATAATGGAATTAACTATACCAAATCATCTTACTAAACTATATGAAGAGAAAAATGCTGTAGCTAAATTAGGTGAAAGTTGCTTGACTGAACCTGCTGAACCTGTTACTTGTTTTAATAAGCAACTTTATGATAAATCCATAAAGATGATTGAAGTTGCTAAAAAATTTAATGGTGTAGGTTTAGCTGGTCCACAAATTCGATATAATAAGAGAATTCTTGTTTATCATCAGCAAGGTGCATTAAAGGGTTGGAAAGCAATTTGTAATCCTCGTATTATTGATCAACCAGGCAATTATCAATCTTCACGCGAAGCCTGTTTGAGTATTCCAGGTTTACACGGAGTTGTTCAGCGAATGGATGAAATCGTAGTCGCTTATCAAAACATTCGTGGCAAAGAAGAAGTGACAAGATTTAAGGATTATGAAGCTTGTATTATTCAACATGAGATAGATCATTTAGATGGCATACTTTTTTACACAAAAAGTCGTCCGGGGTCTTTACAATGGACATCAGATCAGGTATCATAGACTATGGAACAACTAAAGAAGGAAATTATGCAAACCGAATACATCGAAACTCCATTGGTTGCTAAAGCTAGAGAATATGCAATTACAAGACATAACGCAGTTAATCAAAAATATGGTGAATTCCCCTACGAATTCCATCTATTAATGGTTGTCAACAACACAATAAGATTTATCCATTTGTTAACACCTGAAGAGGCTGAAATGGCAGTTGTAGCTTCTTATCTTCATGATACGATGGAAGATACGGGTGCAACTTATAACGACATTAAGAAAGAATTTGGTAAAAAGATCGCTAATGTGGTTTATAATCTAACTAATGAGAAAGGAAAGGATCGAAAGGAAAGAGCCTTTAGAACTTATCCAGGGATTGCAAGTTGTAAAATTTCTACTTTTGTAAAGAATTCAGATCGTTTGGCGAATACTGAGCATTCTTACACTAGCGGAAGTTCAATGTACAAAAAGTACGTAAGTGAATATCCTGTTTACAAATATGCTCTGCAAAATAAGGATCATGGATTTGCGGAACAATGGGAAGCTTTGGAGAAAGCGAATTTGCGTGGTACGTTAAAAGCAGTTACAGAAAAATTGAAGAAAGAAAAAATCTTTCAACCTGTAGCTAAGTAAGGAAAAAATATGAAAAAAATGTTAGAAGTGGTAATCGAAAAGTTTGAGGATCTTCAGGAAGGGGATCGTTATTTTAATGGCAACGAAAAGGAAAATCCTTTAATGGAAATCACTTTAACGACTAAGGCTGAGACTAGTTTCTTGATCGGAACTTCTCAAGGTCGTAGACGTTTGAGCAACGATGCCATTCAAGGTCTTTTTGTTAGCGGAACAAAGTTCTATGGAATGAGAGAAGTCGAAGTTCCTGACGAACCCAAGACCGAACCTAAGAAGCCTTTTGATAAGAATAACCGTAATGGTCAAAAGCCTAATCGTAATAACAATAACGGTAGGTTTAATGATCGAAAGCCACAAGATCGTTCTCAGAGTTCTGGAAAGTTGACTGAAATTGCCGCATCAGATGATGATGTCGCTGTAACAGGAAAACAATTGTTAGGCGATCTTAATAATGCACCTTCCGCAAAAGAAGAAGCTTTGTTAGTCGCTGCTTGATAATACGCCACTATGTGGCAACGAGGAAATATGAAATTTTTAGAAGCACTTCAACAAAGTATTGAAACAGGAAAACATGCAGTAGGTCCCAAGGGTAGTGGTATTACTCAAACTGGCGAAAAATATATTGCTTTAGATTTAGCCAATCCAGATAGAGCTAGTATTACAATTGGTGTTTTTCAAAAACCGGTTGGTGCTGTAAGTTTAGATTTTCTATTAAGTGATGATTGGTTTTTAGTAGACGAAAATGAGGCTTATTATATAGAAGGTTATCGTCGTGATGATAACATAAGTGAGCCTATCATCATAGAAGAAAATTGGTTATCATTAGATAATGCACTGGAAGTATATTATAAATTGTTGTTGACTTGTTCCGATAATGAAGAATATCATATTTGTAATTCTTTTATTAGATGGAATGAGGATGGTTCAATTAAATGGTTTGAACCAGAACCTAAATTTTCAAATTACTTTACTGAAGTCTTTTCAAAATATTTTTAACATTAACTGTATAAATATCCTTGTCCGCATGTATGTGTGTGACAAGGATATTTTATATGTCAAAAATAAAAAAAATAACATTTAACAACCCAGACCCAAACGGACAAATGTCGTTTGCGAAATTATTATTATTTAATGAAACTTGCTATGGAAGCATTGCTTATTACGAAAAATACGCTAATAGTTGGTTGTGGATGGGACCACAACAAGTGCCAGCTATGGTAGATGGTGATGGCAAAGAAGGTGTTATACCAACTTATGAGTTGAATTCATTAAATAAACACTTTAATTATGATTTTCGCACTAATTTAAATCAACAGGAAAATATTGAATTTTTTAAATTAGTAACTTGCGCCGCTTTTAGCAGTGGCAATGTTAAACATTCTTCAGAAATGTCTTTAATTCCTATTGTTGATTGTATGAGTTTAATTGAAGATAGGGATTTAGAAGTTGATGCAATTGTGTGTTCATCAATGGTTTTTAGAAGGTTATCTTTAATAGAACATAAACATTTATTTATTTATAGACGTGGTGAAAGAATTCAAAAGAATGGCATTGTTCAAGGTGGAACATTTTTTGATATTCCTATATACGTTACTTCTTTTGTCCCTAAAAACACTTTATTCATGTTTCCTAAAAAAGAATTTCTAGGTATAATGGCAATACGTCAAGATATGGTTGATATTGATGTAGATCCTGAAAATACAAAAATTGATCTATCGTTATTGAAAGATGGTGCATTGGCATATGAAGATATAGGTATGTGTATTACAAATGAATATCATGTTGCCGGTATAATTTTTGACCTCAACAAGAAAAAGATTGAAAATGTTGTTGAAAACGATGAAAAATCAGCAGAGTAGTGGTATAATAAACTCGTTAGCAAGGAAATAATCAGATGAACACTTTAAAGAACACAAATATGGTTTTTGATTTTGATTTTGATTTCGATTGGTTTAGAAAACCAGTCGCTGTTCTTGCTGCTTGAAATAAAGCATAGAAAAAGCAAGGCTCCGACTGGTAAAGAAACCAGTCGGAGCCTTTTTTGTTAGTAAAATTTAATATCCCTAATGTTGTCGCTGGTGCGGCTAACCCGTTGTCTGCGGGACCTTGGCGAGTTCGATCCTCGTATTAGGGACGAGAAAAATATCCCTACGGAGACTGCTGGCAGTGGTCGCCCGCCTGTCACGCGGGAGATTTAGGCGGGGTCGGAACCCGTCGTGGGGACGAGATATTATATCCCTACGGAGACTGTTAGTTGTGGTTTAAAGTGCGTTCAGTCAGGACGGGATCATTGGTTCAAATCCAATCGGCAGTGCGAGATAAATATATTGGGCGGTAACTCAGTTGGTAGAGTGAAGGTTTGAAAAGCCTTATGTCGCGGGTTCGATTCCCGCCTGTCCACGAGATAAATATCAGATAATGCTAAGGAAGCGAAATTTTCTCCAAAAGAATTTGTAACGGGTTCGATTCCTGTATCTGGTGCGAGAAAACATGGCTTTCAGGTATATCTGGTGAGTACGTCGCGCTGATAGGTTTTTAAATCTATCAGACGCGAAGGATAGGGTTCGATTCCCTGGGGAGCCACGAGAATATGGGCAGAGTAATTCATGTGGTAGAATGGAGGGGCGAAGACTCTTTAAAACTGATTCGAACGCAGTCCTGCCCACGAGATAAAATATGCCTGTGACATTGGGATAATGGACTGTTTCTCCAAAAGACAGTTAGAGGTTTCGACTACCTCCACAGGTGCGAGTTAATGAGTTAAAACACCCTATCATGTTTATCAATATGATAGGGTGTTTTGTTAAGAGTTTTAAAATCTTACATCAATACGCCAAACAGGAGCATTATCTAAAATGCCAATTTCGAAATCAATATCAACATCTATAGATATTGTTCCTTTATCTGTTTGTAAATTAGATAAAGTATACACTTCATTGTTCTCACCATTTCCTTTTAATGAACCAATCATTGTTGCTTGACCCAAAACATATATAGTGTTGTCAGGCATATCATTTGTTAAATGAATATCCAAATGTCTATAATGACCATATAAACCAGTCATTAAAATATCTCTGCTGGTTGCATCTTTAAAAAAATTTGTGTTGGGTTGAATTATCTTATAAAATAATTCAGGTCGCATTATTATTTTAGCTGGTAATACTTTATTTGTTGTTATTATTCCTATTGTATCATCTATAGCTCTAAATACAGTTTCACTATAAGTCCCTATTACAAACTGTTGTTTTGTAGTATGTTCCTTAAGTTTATAAAATAAAGAAGATTCTTCATAAGATTGAATTAAGTCTTTAACTTCAGCTTGAAGTGTGTCTATGGTATAGATTGAATTGTCTCCACTAACTGTTGCAGTTGTTTTAATCCAAGTTGCATTTTTAATTGGTTTTAGAGGTTCAAGCTGACAACCTAAAGTCATAACTAGTTTTCGTGTTACACATTGATACATTAAGCTAATTGTAATAGGTTCGATCATTGCTTTTCTAAGTGCTTCTCTACCATCTGTGCTTAATAACGCTCTTGCCCTTATGTCTTCTCTAACATCATTATATGAACAACGATTTTTAGGAGATAGACTTAATGTATAAACGGATTTATCTTCATTTTCTTTAATTTCAAAAGACCATCCATCTCCTTCATATTGATCTTTAAGGGCATAAATGACAATAGGTGGAGTATCACGTTTGAATTCAAAAATAAAAGGATATGGATCTGAATTTTCGATTAATTTGGTATCAATAATTCTGCAAAGTTTATCTACTGAATGTTTATTACGCTGTAGATTAGCGTCATCTGGTGTTATAGGCATATTCTATTGTCCTTACTTGCCCCAATTTTATAAATTGCAAAGCATAGTAATGAATTTATACAGAAAAGCTATAATAAATTATGAATTTAGAACAAGCATTAGATTACAATAACAAACATTCCGGTTCTCAGAATGAACTTAATTATATATTAACATTAATTGAAGCAGAAGAGTTAAAAGGAGCTAAAATTACAGTTACTAGATTAATGAGCGATGAACAAAGAAAAGTATTTTATCAAGATAAAATTGATAATTATTACAAGAAATATACTATACCTTATAAGTTAACCTCAGAAGGATATCCTCTATTATGGTGTCGTGGAGATGAAGGCGAACCTGCAAACGCAAAAGAATACATAGAAAAAGCAGAAACAAAATAATACAGGAATATAGTAGCAATTGGCAAAACAAGGATCTCCAAAATCTTAGTTCTCAGATCGTACCTGGGTATTCCTGCCGAGTTAATCCTAATCGTGAAAGGTGATCTATAATAAAACATGAGTCATCTTAATATCGAAATCAAAGCCAAATGTTATTATCCACATATCGCAAGAGCTTATTTAAAATTCAATAAAGCCAAATTTATCGGTGTAGATAACCAGATTGATACATATTTTAATTGCAGAGATGGTAGACTAAAATTAAGAGAAGGTAATATTGAAAATTGTTTAGTTCAATACAATAGAGAGGACTTAGCCAATGCCAAAGCTTCTTATGTTAATTTATTTTATTCTTCACCAGATAGTTCCCTAAAAGAAATATTAACCAAATCATTAGGTGTTTTAGCTGTTGTTTCAAAATATAGAGAAATCTACTTTATTGACAATGTTAAATTTCATATTGATCAGGTTGAAGGGTTGGGAGACTTTATTGAAATCGAAGCTATTGGTACAGAAGAACAATTTGACACACTACAACAGCAATGCCAATTTTACATAAAGCAATTATGTATTCGACAAGAAGATTTGATTACTTGTTCTTATAGTGATTTGATTTTAAATCCTGTTAAAGAATAAGGAATTCATATAATCTACTTTTAATATGGTAATTATGAATGACGGCATTAAAGTATTAAGACTAGCACAGAAGTTAGATATTATAGGCGCACCACAAACCGCTGACGATATGGAAAAACTAATTCCAAAAATATTAAAGATGCCTCATGGTTTTTACTTAGCTGGACAGATCAAAGCTAAAATGGATAATTTAAAAATAGACGAAGATGCAAAGCCAGAAGATTTAAAAAATAAAGAAAAAGCAGATAAAATTTATGACAAACAACAAGAATACATGCGTCAGTTTTTATTAGATCAAGGTTTATCTGAATCAGATTATGATTTGGTTAAATTACTGGGATTTGAAGATAGTCTATTTATGGACTTAGATGGTTATCAAGATAAGAAATATCTTGACTTCAGCAATAAAATACAGAAACTTCAAGGCTATGATCTTTCAACAGACCCAACAGACAAGAAAGGTTATCATACACCTAAGTTAGATAAAGCTCTAGAAAAAGCTGATAAAGAAAGACAAAAGAAGGCAAAAGAAATACTCTATTCCTTCAAGTCCACCATCAGCACCACCTAAATCAAAATAAGCTTTATAATCAACTATATGAAAAAATATCAAAATATTAAACTATCAAAGTTGATTGAAATACTTCAAACCGCCAAAGAACGTGCTGAAGATTTAGATCCTGATGTTGAGTTCTGGTTTAAGAATAAATTTATAGCTTTAGATAGTATAAGTCAGTTTGGTATTGTTCCAGATATAACTATAAATTTGACAACAGTTAAAAAATATGAAGAAAAGAAAAATAAGACTCAGGACGAATCCTGAGTCTTATTTGCTTATTATTGGCAAGGGCTAGTATTCCAAGGTGCTGAATTTGGATACCAGCGAGGACCGAATTCATAATTAGCTGGATCTAAAACTTGTCCTAACTTTTGGTACTTAGCATGTCCGTCTGCAAATATCGCTTCAACACTCAGCAAGCATACATAAAGTATGCTTGCTAAAAAACATTGTATAAATCATATATAATGTTACAAATACAAGTACAAAATGAAGAAAACTATTTCTTGCCAGAAGATGGATTAGCCGCTAAAGAAAGATTAATGGGCATTGTTAATTTACCAACAGAAGGTTGGTACAGTGCCTATAATTTTTCTTTACCAGAAATTTTTGATTCTTTAAAAGTTACTGATGGTCAAGGTATTCCTTTTCACGCTCTTTTAGATTGGGTATCCTCACAATCACCTAGTGAAAAAGATAAATTAATAGATTTGAAAGCAAATATCAAAGTAAGTGATATTACACTTACTACCGCAGGTTTAAACAGCCAACACACTGGTCAAATTTGGCATGATAAAGTCATTGTGAAAAAAGCAAATGATGGTGGTGAACCTTGGTGTATTGAAGGTTCTACAAATATTTCTACTACTGCTTTTGATCAGGGTAATACCATGAGAGTATTTCGTTCTCAGGCTTGGGCTGATGCCTTGATTAAACAGTTTGAAGAACATAAAGCTTATGCCTTGGCAAACTATGCTAGATATCAAGCTACTATTGCTGAAGTGTCTGCTTCTGAATTTAATCCTTTAACATCACATGATGAAGCGGTTTTGATTGTTAAAACAGAAGTCGATAAGTGGCAGAAGGTATTGGACGAATTATTAAATGCATAATGAGTATAATAATTTATGATTAGCAACACTGGTTTTGAATGGAAATATTGTGAGGGACGTAATCAAAAAATACTACCTCAATTATCTATATCTAAAGATGGTAAGATTATTAAAAAAATACCTGGTTTATTATCTCAATATTGGTATTATCAAAAAGACGTAGGTGTTGTTCACGCTTGGATTCATGCCAATTTACTCGCTAATAATAAAGTTAAATTTGATGTATTGTTATGTGGAAATATTCATCCTGGTATATTAGGTTCTTCATCTACATTAGAAGGTGCAAAAAATATTTTTAATAAATTCTGTTTAGAAAATCCTGATGTTTTTGATAAAAATGAGAATACTTGAAGCCAACATACGTGAAGCATTAACTAAACATCTAAGAACAGTATATCATCAAGATTCTTTAGTTCTGCATGAACTCGGTATTTCCGAAGGTAGAATTATTGCTGATGTTGCTGTTCTTCATGAAACCTTACATGGTTATGAAATCAAATCCCATCATGATAATTTCTTGAGACTACCAAAACAAGTCAAATATTATGATTGGGTGTTTGATACCAATACTCTTGTTTATGCTGGTTGGGATGATGATGTCATTAGCTCTCACATTCCAGAATGGTGGGGAATGATGAAGGTGGAAGAAATCAACGATGAATTGCAAGTTAAAGTGATTCGCGAATCTAAGCCTAATCCAAAACAAAAAATAATGCAATTGGTTAAACTCCTATGGAAAGAAGAGGCGATTAATGCATTAATTAAGCATAATTTATATAAAGGTTTTAGTGGAAAACGTAGAGGGATATTATGGCGTCGGCTTGCTGAAAATATTCCGCATGATGAAATTAAAAAAATAATTTATGCTAGTTGTAAATCTAGACCAACTTGGAAAAAATAATTAATTATCACCACTAAATGTTTTAATTTGTTTTAAGACTAACTCAAATTCACTAAGTAATTTTTTATGTTTCTTTAATTCCATTTCTTGATTTACTAGATAGAGTTTCATTAATTCATTATGTTCATTAATGTTCTTTGAGTTTTTAATAATTCTCAATTGATCATTTAAGGATTTCATTATTTCCTCACATTGATCAAGTAGATTTCTAGCTTGAGTGAAGTATTCAGTATTGTCTCTGAATAAATAAGGTAATCTTTTGATTCGTTGTAAAAATTTCATAGTGTCTTAGTATAGAGTAATTGTGGTTTTAGCGGATTTCAATTATAAACAGCGATGGAGTCGAACCAAGCACACTATCCGCAACTCTCGATCATCTTTAATGCGCGCATCTCTTTCAATACGTCATACTTTAAAGGCTCTCCCGTTGAGTTATCCAATTTTATAACTGACTTTTTAGCCACAACTACACCTTATTATACGCTATAATAATAACTTATGAAATTAAAAAAATCATTTATGCCAGTTGTAAATCTAGACCAACTTGGAAAAAATAAACCCGCCGAAGCGGGTTATTCTAATTTCCTTTACCTGTGTCATCATATTCAAATGTAACTTTGAATAAGGCTTGGTTTTGACTATGAAATACAACTAGTCCTTCTGGATTCATGTAACCGGGTACAGCAATTGAACCTGTTTCTTTCAATTTAGCCATAACCTTATCAACTTCTTCAGTTGAGAATTTAGTTAATGTTGCCAAGACTGGAACTACATAACATAATGGTGCTTCAATGCAACGACAATCTTCTGATTCCGTATGCCAGATATGAGTACTAAATAGTGAAAAACGTTTCTCTTTCAAGTCGTATCCTCTACCAATACCAGAACCCCACCATTCGCCAAAATGAATTCCTACTCCCAATTGTTGTACTAATTCTGCTTTGTGTTTTTCAACCCAGTTAGCAAACCCAGCATTGTCTTGTTGGGGAGTGATGATTTTATTACGAGACTGACATGCAACTTCACCTTCGTCATTGATAACAATGGCAGAGTTTGTACCGTCGAGTTTTTCAGTTAAGACAGCTTCACGTTTTAAGCGAGCGATTTTTGGAAATGCTTCAAATGCAATAGACATAATATTCTCCTTGCTCCACTACGTTAACTAAGAGAACGTAGACTCATTTCCACCACTGTATTATTAGAAGAATACAGACTTACCTAATCATTATACCGTAAAAATCTGAGATTTCACTCTTGATCTATAATAACTTATGAGTTATCCTATAATAATGCTCGACCTAGATGGTGTCTTAAATGACCATAAAAGATTAAACAATGGCTATTGTGGCATTAAAAAAGAAAACGTTGACATCTTTAACTACTTATTAACTGAAGTTCCAGATGCTAAAATTGTAATTTCTTCTGCATGGCGTTATATGATCTGTCAAGATGCAATGACTCTCTTGGGTTTTGAATATTTATTATTGTCACACGGTGTGCAATGTCGAAAAAAGATTGTTGGTTTTACCGTAAGGGATGAAAGAATCACAGAACGTAAAAATCAAATTTTACATTGGGTGGAATCAAATCATATTGATAATTATGTAGTCTTAGATGATCTTGATTTACAAATGGAAAACCACGTTCAAACCAACTACTCTGTTGGTCTTAGTTTTAATGAAGTTGATAAAGCAATTAAAATGTTAGAAGGTAAAATGCCAAAGAAAGAATTTGTTAATTTTTAATTAGCCATAGAGGAATTTGACCTGATTTTACGTAAGAATAAGTAACCTTGCTTACGACTGTAAATCTTCTCTTCGGAGATAGGAACCCAGAGGTTGCTAACAGAGAAAGGGGTAAGGGTTTTGCTCAAGTTTACTTGAGATTTAATAAGCAACCTCTTAACACTTTATAGGAATTATGTCCATCAGCTTAGAAATACAAACTATGGACATAAATGAAAAATTATTTATACTATCCACTTTATTAGAAACATTTGGTTTATACCATAATGCCGATATTGTAGTTGATAGAATGACTCGTTTAGCGTCTAATGTTGTTAATCCCCAATCCCTATCTCCAGAAGAGTGGGATAAATTTGTTAAAACTCATACTCATGCTCTAGATGATTATTTAGACGTTCCAATGAGAGCTAAAAAACACGATGGCGTTTTAAGATCAATTGAACCACAAAAAGCAAATCTTACTGATAAAATTGAAATTTACAATCCACTAGATGACCATAGTGATAAACCAGTTGGTCTTATGCAATGGGATGAATATGATTCCAAAACCCCATTTGTAGAATGGACAGAATTACAAGATAAATATAAAAATAAAGGTATTGGAAGTGCAATGTATGATCGCTTAATCCAAACATTGGGCAGAAGTAATTTTAATCAATTTATGTCTGGTGATGATGTCTCAGATATGGCAAGAAAAATGTATCAACATCTTCGTAATACAGGACATGATGTTAAGCCAATTACACAACAAAAACATTGGGATAAAGCTAAACAAACTCCTGGTATGGATTTAGATATTGCACAAGCCAAAGGTGGTCCAAATGATTTTAGTGTATTTCAAGTGGGCATCAATCCTCATGCAATTTCTAAACCATGATAATGACTTCTTTTGTGGTAGCCAATACCCCAAAATTCTGGTAGATATTTAGGTTGCATAGTCTTGATGAAATGTTGTCGCCACATTTCTTCAAACTCTTCAATTGAATCTAATTTATCAACTAACAATTTAAATACATCAATCTTCTCCTGATTTTTTAACAAATTGTATAAATCCGCATCAGTAATTATATTTTTATTACAGTGTTCTTTAATCGCATCCATCATTTCATTGATTTTTACTTGTGGAATGCTATCCTTATTTCTTAATAAGGTTTTAGCATACTTTAAGAATTTTTGATTCTTTAATCTGGATTGTAGTTGAACATCATATTGTGAAGATAATTCTTTCTTTAATTGATCTGCAACAACTTCATATTTATTGTGACATTCACGACACAATAATAAGACATCATGTGAAGTGTGACTTTTAAGATGATCAGGGAAGTGTTTTCTGAAACAATATGGAACACAGTGATGTTTGGTTAGGTTTTTGTTAGTTGCACAAACAACACAGATGTTTAACTTCTCTTGAAGGTAAAAAGGATTGTTAGCGTTGCCACGTCCTTTAGGTTCAAATGTTAATTTGATTGATTTAGGATCGTCTGGTAATGTGACGGCTAATCCACGTTTAAGGTACCAATTAATTTTGCTACCCGAACAATAACACATTAAAGATCCATCGGGATGTAAAATGCGGCAATTCCAATATACTTTATCGGTTGTTAACGTGCCCATAAGCATATTATACCTGCTATAATACAAATATGCTTACACTGTTTTGCAAATCAAAAGTAAGTTTGGTAGTTTGAGATATTACTATGATATTCCACTATCTGAAGATAATAGAACTATACTAAAAACAATTTGATGATTTGATTCATAATGCTTGGGAGAAAAGTCAGACCATTTGTGAGTTATGCGGAGAAACTGGAGATATTCAACCTGATGTACATTATGTTACTGTTTGGTGCGGAAAGTGTCATAAAAACAGATAAAGTACTATGATTTAGTGATTTTTTGAATTTATATATCTATTATGTTATAATAGATTATGAACGAAGAAGTGGAAACAAGTGTTGAAGAAAATGTTGAAGAACCCTCTGGGTTTGGAAGCGTTTTGAATGCCCTCTTAGAAAGAGCAAAATCTCATAATTGGGTACCAGAATGTTTTAAATTACCAGATATTGTAGTTATGCTATGTAAATTGAAAATAAATCATGAGTCCACTTATTCGCCTAATCACTCAGATGTTAAAATTCCAGTAGATATTACTTCTGGTAATAAAATTGTTTTGATTTGTGATAAAGGCGTTTTAGAATATAAAGTTTCAGTGACGATTGCGGATTAATATGCTACAATAGATTTATGTTAAATCATGAATGGTTTTCTTTTATTAGTCTTATTGTTGGTGTGTTTACAATAAGTGTCTTTGTTTATTCACGAATCATAAAAGAATCATTTAAAATGATAGACCACACAGAATTATACGCCACATTATTAGTGTTATTTATAATTTCTTTGGTTTTAATACAGTGTTATATAGGATGGATAATTTTATTATGTTGGGATTTTCAAATTATAAAGAAAATCAAAACTTATCAAAAAGAATCACAAAGGGTTGACAAAACTTCTTAGAACCTGGGTATAATAACTGTACGAAGCAAATGAGGATTATGAAAATGTTTAATAATAATAATGTTAATACCAACCAGTTTGCTGGATCTGTCGCCTAACCCCCGACCTTAAAAAGACCAGCAAACTGGTCCTCTTCTTTATTCCTTTCAGGAATGGGTTATTCTCAATTTTATTAATACAATATGGCTCGCTGGCATGTCCGGGTATTGCAACTGCCTGTAAAGGATCTACGGTTCCCTTTACTAAGCAGTATTAGCTGGGTTCGACACCCAGGCGGGTCTTCGAGATAAATGGATCGTTAGCATCTCTGGTGAGTGCTTTCGGCTGTTAACCGAATTGAGGTCAGGTTCGATTCCTACACGGTCCTCCACGAGATATATTGGCATGTCGATCAATGGTAGGTCCTACGGTTGTTACCCGTATGATAGTAGTTCGAATCTACTCGTGCCAGCGAGATAAAATGGGGAGTTAGCTCAACGGCAGAGCAATTGGCTGTTGAGGAACTACGGTATCTTCAAGTAACCGCTGGATGAAAGTTTGATTCTTTTACTCCCCTCCACGAAATTCCTCAATTTGAATGTTTTTCTATGTGATTAGGAACTATACTATTATCATGACTCAAGAACTAACCAAAGAAATCGAAGAAATTATCAAATCACAAAATCTTAATTGTTCAGTAAAACAATTCCAAGACAAAGTTGATTGGAATTATATTTCAATGTATCAAAAATTATCAGAACAATTTATTGAACAATTCAAAGAAAAAGTTGATTGGTATTATATTTCAAAATATCAAAAATTATCAGAACAATTTATTGAACAATTTATTGAACAATTCCAAGACAAAGTTGATTGGATTTATATTTCAATGTATCAAAAATTATCAGAACAATTTATTGAACAATTCCAAGACAAAGTTGATTGGAATTATATTTCACAATATCAAAAATTATCAGAACAATTTATTGAACAATTCAAAGAAAAAGTTGATTGGAATTATATTTCACAATATCAAAAATTATCAGAACAATTTATTGAACAATTCAAAGAAAAAGTTGATTGGAATTCTATTTCAATGTATCAAAAATTATCAGAACAATTTATTGAACAATTCAAAGAAAAAGTTGATTGGATTTATATTTCAAAACATCAAAAATTATCAGAACAATTTATTGAACAATTCCAAGACAAAGTTGATTGGATTTATATTTCAATGTATCAAAAATTATCAGAACAATTTATTGAACAATTCCAAGACAAAGTTGATTGGATTTATATTTCAAAATATCAAAAATTATCAGAACAATTTATTGAACAATTCCAAGACAAAGTTGATTGGATTTATATTTCAAAATATCAAAAATTATCAGAACAATTTATTGAACAAT
>Ga0302280_1002241_pt1 | contig 15061 bp, 14 predicted proteins | sample III_Fen_E1_1_FD_198771 | JGI IMG/M metagenome (GOLD analysis project Ga0302280, IMG submission 198771) | Peat permafrost microbial communities from Stordalen Mire near Abisko, Sweden - III_Fen_E1_1 | ecosystem: Environmental > Terrestrial > Soil > Wetlands > Permafrost | place: Sweden: Abisko... | reverse complement strand
CTCGACCGCGAGCGCGGCCAGGATGTAGTTATTTACTCTACCGAAGGTGGAATGGATATAGAAGAGGTAGCTGCCAAAACCCCCGATAAATTATTTAAAGAGCATATCGATCCGGGTGTAGGCCTTCAGCCTTTTCAGGCGCGCAAAATTGCCTTTCATCTTGGGCTGGATGGAGAAGCCTATAAGCAAATGGTAAAATTCGTAACAGGACTGTATGATATGTTCACCTGTGTAGATGCTTCTTTGGTAGAAATTAACCCTGTATTAAAAACATCTGATAACAAAATACTTGCCGTAGATGCCAAGGTGAATATTGACGATAATGCACTTTACAGGCATGCTGATATAGAAGCTATGCGCGACCTCCAGGAGGAAGACCCTGCAGAAATGGAAGCAAAAAAATTCAACCTTAACTATGTAAGCCTTGATGGTAATGTAGGATGCATGGTGAATGGCGCTGGCCTTGCAATGGCTACGATGGATATGATAAAGCTTTCCGGCGGCGAACCCGCCAACTTCCTCGACGTAGGCGGTACCGCCAATGCTACCACAGTAGAAGCTGGTTTCAGGATAATACTTGAAGACAAAAAAGTAAAGGCTATACTCGTAAATATTTTTGGCGGCATAGTCCGCTGCGACCGCGTGGCACAGGGAATAGTAGATGCTTATAAAAATATAGGTTCTATCACTATACCTATTATAGTGCGCCTGCAAGGTACCAATGCCGTAGAAGCTAAGAAAATAATTGAAGACAGTGGCCTGAAAGTATATCCTGCTGTGCTTTTGAGCGAAGCAGCAGACCTGGTAAAGCAGTTGGTAAATTGATTTTTTATTACTGAGACACCACCCGAAACATAAGGGAAACAATGTTTTAAAGTTATAAATTTGATCGCACCAATGTCATGCATTGGTGCGCAAATCATTGTAATCAGAGAAGCAGTTTGGGAACTCAAAATCATGCTCCACGGATAAATATCTGTATATCTGCGATCTTTAATATTTTAACTAAATCTTAACTAAATTCATTTTTATTTTTATTACCTTTATAGAAAAATATAAGAGTTTATGATTTTAAGAATATATCCTGAAAACCCCGCACCAAAACATATTGAAATGGTCATATCCGCTTTAAAAAACGACGGAGTGATCATCTACCCTACCGATACTGTTTATGCTATCGGATGTGATATGAAAAACCAAAAAGCGATAGACAGGCTTTGCCAGATCATAGGCAAACGGCCGGAAGATGCCAATCTTTCCCTTATTTGCCATGACCTAAGCCATTTATCTGAATATACGATACCTTTTGACAACCGCGTTTATAAAATGATGCGCCATACATTGCCTGGCCCATATACTTATATATTAAAGGCCAACAATAAGGTGCCTAAACTTTTCAAAAACAAAAAGAAAACAATAGGCATACGTGTTCCTGATAATAATATAGCCCGGTCAATAGTATTTGCTCTTGGCAACCCAATTGTTACTGCGTCTATTCACGCTACGGGAGAGGAATATCTTATAGACCCTGAAGAAATTCATGATATATTCGGCAACCGGGTGGACATGGTTATTAACGGCGGCCCAGGTGGCAATGAAGTATCTACCGTAATTGATTGCAGCAATGGCGATATAGAACTCGTCCGCCAGGGAAAAGGCGAAGTGGAAGTGGTGGAAGTTTAAAGAAATTGAAGAGGATTATTTCAACTCCACCAGCGTAATACCATCTCCACCATATTGGGGAAGTTCACTCCGGAAGTCTTTGACGAAATCATATTTTTTGAGAAGGGCGCGTATATTTTGGCGAAGTATGCCATCGCCTTTTCCGTGTAATATCCTCAGGAATGGCTGGCTAAGGATAATTGCTTTATCAAGCAGGTTTTCAACTTCCTGCAATGCTTCATCTGTCCGCATGCCGCGCAGGTCAATTTCGGGTGAAAACTCCTGTGAGATTTTGCCCATATCCAGGTTGCCGACTTTTTTCATTAATCCGGCATCAGGTATGGCTGTAGCTTCAAGGTCATTGATATTAACCAATGTACGGGCGTTTCCAAAGGTCACGACCGCTTTGTTTTTACGTATTTCTTCCACTACCCCACTCTGCTTGCCTCCTTCCAGGTTCACTATACTGCCGGGCTTTATTTCTATATCATTTTTTGTCTTCTGCTTCTGGGCTTTTATTTCCTCTATCTCTTTTTTAAGGTTTTCTTTTTGTGCCTGTAGTTCTTTTTGAACAATAGCGGCATTTTCATTTTTCGTTTTCTTTTGGAATTCCTTTAACAATTGTGCGAAAGTGCGCTCGTTGATCTCAAGCTGGTCAAGCGATTTCTTTTTGGCATCCTGGAGTATCTGTTTTTTGTTCTTTTCCAGTTCATCTTTCAGGGCTATATAGGAAGCAATGAGGTTGTCAAGTTCTTTTTCGTTTTTCTCCAGCCTTTTTGATTTTAGATCAACTATCTCTTTTTCTGTTTCCAAAGTGGCGAGCAGGGAATCAAAATTTAAGTAACCGCTATCTACCTTAGATTTAGCTTTGTTGATTATTTTGTCACTCAGCCCAATTTTTTGAGCTATCTCAAAAGCATGTGAACTTCCCGGCTGCCCCATTTTCAAAATGTACAATGGGTTTAGCGTTTTAGTATCGAAGGCCATGGAGCCATTTACAAGTCCAGGCGTATTGGTTGCAAATAACTTGATATTGGAATAGTGAGTCGTAACTACCCCAAAAGATTTCCTGTCATTTATTTCGCTGAGGATCGTTTCTGCTATTGCGCCCCCAAAGCGTGGATCGGTACCTGTACCGAATTCATCAGCGAAGAAGAGGGTTTGCTCGTCTGCATTTTCGATAAAATGCTTCATGTGCGTAAGCCATGAACTATAAGTGCTTAATTCATTTTCAATAGACTGCTCATCTCCTATCTCAACATATATTTTACTGAAAACGCCCATCATTGAGTCAGGGCTAACCGGTACCAGCATGCCCGATTGCAGCATAAGCTGCAACAGGCCAACTGTTTTAAGAGTAACCGATTTACCACCTGCATTTGGGCCGCTGATTACTAATATCCTGTAAGCGGGGTCTAATTCAATATTCAGTGGTATTACCTTCTTATTCAATTTCTCATGATGAAGAAAAAGAAGCGGGTGGTAAGCTTTCCTCAAAACAATAATAGGTGCATCATGCAATTGCGGCAATGTCCCTTTTACCTGTTTGGCAAAAAGCGCTTTGGCGCGGTTAAAATCGAAAGTACCTGCCAGTTGCTGGTAAAACCTTAAAGAGGGTACTTCTGGCCGTAGCTTTTCTGTCAGATCTCTGAGGATACGGAATATTTCTCTTTTCTCTTCCTGTTTAAGCTCGAAAAAATCATTGCTTAGTTCGACTGTAACCTCAGGCTCAATGAAAAACGTCTTTCCTGTGGCCGATTCATCGTGAATGATACCTTTTACTTTTCGTTTATGCTCTGCAAGAACAGTTAGTACCCGCCTGCCATTTTTGATGCTCTCATGCCCGGATTCTAACCAACCATTTGCAGAGGCAGAAGATAAAAGTACATTGAAGGCCTTATCCAGTTCTCTCTCTTTGCGCCTTATTTCTTTTCTAATACGGTCTAATTCCTGCGAAACACCTGCGCGCACTTCGCCCTCTTCGGTAATAATCTCAGCTATTGAAGTAAGAAGGCTTCTTTTAAAAGGCTCTTCTTTCAGGAGGGTTTCAAGATAGGTATATTTCTTTTCGCGTTTTTTGAAATAATGGAATATATCCCTGATAGTGAGAAGAAAAAGCAATATCTGTAAAAATTGTTCTTCAGAGAGTACTGAATTATTAACATCGAAATAATTAAGGATATCACTTAATTCAAGATAGTTATCAGACGGAAATGATTCATCAAGTTCTATGAGAGTTTTAAATTCGCTTACCTGGTGAAGGGCCTTCGAAATTTCCTCAAAATCGCAACTTATATTTATTTTTTCTACCAAATGCGCGCCCATCGGGCTTATGCATTTTTGCAGTAATAACTGGATGATCTTATCGTATTCCAGCTTGCATAGGGTAGATTCAGGGTATAATTGAGTGTTTTGCATTTATCATGCAAAAATACGATATAAGTTATTTTAACCACAGATAAACACCGATTAATGCAGATAAAATTTATAAATAAAAGAAAATATCTGTGTTCATTTATGTGAATCTATGGTTAATTTTCTTCTTCATTATCATAGTCGTCCGTAGTGCTGTAAAGGTTGTTTTCTTCATCTTCTTCACCGATGATGGCTTCTTCGTCATCATCAAGGTCGGCGCCGGGTACGTCAAGGTCATAGCCTGCCATATCTACTTCCCATACCCTTTCCCGCAATTCATCATCTTCACCGCCTGCATTTGGGTTCAGGTCATCTGTGTAGAAGGCATCTTTTTTTTGTTCGCGCAACTCATCTTCCGGAAGCATTGGCTTCTCTATAAGGCTGCCATCTGGGTTTATATCCGTCAAATCGTTTTCAAGGCTCTTTTTTTTGTAGCCGCTTTTTTGATTCATAATATCTTCATCAGCCGGGTAAATAGGATGGCCAGGAAATCCACTATCCTCAGGTTTGCCCGCTTTGTCCTTCTTGTCGTTATTTTCACTTTTCATATCTTATGTCTTTAGTTGTATGTTTAACGAAACAATGACTAATTTAGTTTTATTGAAGAATTATTTTTTCCTAACCATCTGCTTGCTGCTCTCCTCTAAACAGTATTCACTATTTTTGCGCTAAAATAAATTGTAATGAAAAATATTTTAGTTATTGGTTCCGGCACTATGGGTAATGGCATTGCGCATACTTTTGCACAAAATGGCTATAAGGTGGCCCTTGCGGATGTTTCCGGGGAGGTATTGGAAAAGGCTATGCAGACCATCGAAAAAAATCTCGACCGGCAACTAAACAAACAAGCCATAACCGAAGAACAAAAGCAACAAACTCTTAACAATATTACTACCCATACAAATTACCAGGACCCGGCATTGGAAGCTGACCTTGTAGTGGAGGCCGCTACAGAAAATGTCGCAATTAAATTATCTATATTCAAGCTATTAGATGAAATATGCAAGCTGGAAACCATCCTTGCTTCCAACACTTCCTCTATCTCAATAACCAAAATAGGGGCGGCTACTAAACGACCGGGCAAAGTAATCGGCATGCATTTTATGAATCCTGTTCCAATAATGAAACTGGTTGAGATAATTAGGGGATACGCAACCACTGATTCCACTAATCATACTATAGTTGAGCTCTCAAAAAAACTAAATAAAATACCTGTTGAAGTAAATGATTACCCTGGCTTTGTGGCTAACCGCATCCTGATGCCTATGATAAATGAGGCTGTTTATTCTTTGCATGAAGGAGTGGCAGGTGTAAATGAAATTGATACAGTAATGAAACTCGGTATGGCTCACCCAATGGGGCCATTACAATTGGCTGATTTTATTGGCCTTGATGTTTGTCTGTCTATTTTGAACGTGCTTTTTGAAGGCTTCGGAAACCCAAAATATGCCCCATGCCCTCTTTTAAAAAATATGGTCACTGCAGGCTATCTTGGAATTAAAAGCGGTGAGGGCTTTTACAACTATAAAGGCGGAACAAAAGAACTAGTAGTGGCAGACGGATTTAGAAAGTAGATTTTTACCAGTATTTTTTTTAGCAGGCTTATCCTACAACTTGTTCAATAACCTGGGGCAAATACTTTAATTCCAGTTCCCTGACCTTTGCAGCAATATCCTCAGCGGTATCTCTTGGGTTTATTTCGACCTTTTCCTGGAAAATGATCTTTCCCTTATCGTATTCATTATCTATAAAATGAATAGTAATCCCGGTTAATCTCTCCCCCGCCTCTTTTACAGCCTCATGCACTTTGATACCATACATTCCTTTTCCCCCAAACTTCGGCAGAAGCGATGGGTGTATATTGATTATTTTTTCTGGATAAGCATTTACTAGTGCAGCCGGTATTAGCCACAAGAACCCTGCAAGCACCATATAATCAATATTATACTGTTTCAAAAGTAAAACAACAGATTCCGGATTTTTCCATTGCTCACGGTCAATGGTTTCTATTGGGATATTGGCATTTTGTGCCCTGGCTATCACCCCGGCAAGTGGATTATTGCATACTAATAGGGCTATCCTGATTTTAGGATGATATTGAAAATGACGAAACAGATTATCGGCGTTGGTACCTTCTCCTGAAGCAAAGACAGCTATATTGGTAATTTGCGGCAATTTTTTTTGAGGCAAAATTCAGTTTTTTTTGCTTCTTAGCACCTTTGCTGGAGATTTTTCTTTTCTTTGTGTCTTTGCGACAAAATTAATTTGCATTGAAAGACACCCCTGTAGCAACATTTCTGATGACTGCTTATAATTCAGCAGCCTATATCCATGAAAGTATTGCATCTGTACTGGGTCAGGATGAGAAGGATTTTGTGTTTATAATAATAGATGATGCTTCTATTGATACTACCCCGGAAATTATTGCATCATTCAAAGACCCGCGTATTAAATATATCAGAAACAAAAAAAACCTGCATATAGCACTTGCAGCTAATGCGGGCCTCCGGCTCGTAAATACAAAATATGTTTTAAGGATTGACAGTGATGATATTTGTTTGCCGAAAAGGCTTTCTACCCAACTCCAATTTATGGAAAGTCATCCTGAAATTGATGTTTGTGGCTCCTCTATTGAGTTTTTTGACAATGAAAAGGGGACTTGGAAAATGCCATTAACAGATGCGGCCATTAAAGCCCGTATGCTTTGGGATAATGTCATTGCCAATTCATCCGTCATTGTCAGGATGGAAACATTAAAAAGCCATCATCTTGAATATACTTCCAAATTCCAATTTCCACCTTTTGAAGATTATGAACTTTGGATAAAAATGCTTCCATTTGCCCGCTTTCATAACCTAAATCAAATTCTTGTTAGAAAAAGAGAATATGCTGAAAGTCAGAGTGAATTGCACAATAAAAAAGCCAATGAACAACTCGAAAATTTTTACAAGTGGGTATTTGTTTTTTTTAATTTTACAGCATCTGAAAACGAGACAACTTTTCATATTCTCGATAAAAAACCTGATATAAAAATCACTATTGAATTATTAGTGAACTATAAGGCATGGCTTATAAAACTTCTAACTCATTTTTCAAGTAACCCAATTTTTGAAAAGAAAGAACTGAATAGAGTGGTGGAAAGAAAATGGAAAACGATTGGTAACCAAATCCCTCTCAAGGATGTTTTTATGCTAAATAAATACCTTAGTCTCTCTAAAGGGTTTGCAGATGATAATGCCTTAGCAATGCTAAAAAGAAGGATAAAATGATAAGCAACCTCAAAATCTGATGAATATCAGCAAAAAAATATTCGATCGCTGACTTTTATCAGTTATTTAATAAAGTTCGTATCCTTATCTTTGCTGCATGTTATCAAAAATAGATATAGCATAAATGGAGATTAGTTTTAACAGTTTATCGGTAGTAGGGGTCAATTTTCATAAAACGGCTTTGGAAGTCAGGAGCAAATTCGCCTTTTCTGCTGAGCAACTTCAGGAAATATATAACCATCCTTCCACTAAATATACTTCACCTTTTTTCATTTTATCAAGTTGCAACCGCACAGAGGCTTACAGCATCAATGCTTCTCCAGAAGAGTTAATTGATGTTTTGGCTTTCAACGGACGTTTGAGCAGAGAAGAAGTAAAAAAACATGTTTTTATTAAACAAGGGGAAGAGGTGATGCGCCATGTATTTCGTGTAGCCAGTGGCCTCGATTCTCAAATCATTGGTGACTATGAAATTACGGGCCAGCTTAAAAATGCTTTCGCTCTTGCTAAAGCCAGTGGCCGTACTGATGGTTACCTTGAGAAAATGGTAAATACGGCCCTGCAAATATCCAAAAGGATCAAAAATGAAACCGCTCTTTCTGATGGTACTACTTCTGTGTCTTATGCGGCGATACAGATGCTGAAACAAATGGATACCACGGGCGCCCAGATACGCGTTTGCTTGCTTGGTTTGGGAAAAATAGGTGGCTTTACATTAAAAAATCTTAGAGATTACCTTCCAAATCATCAGGTTACCCTTGTAAACAGGAACCAGGCAAAAGCGGAAGCTGCAGCTGCGCAATATGGTGTGGCATTTGCACCTCTGGCTGAGCAATATGAAGTATTAAAAAATTCTGATGTGGTAATAGTAGCTACTGGTGCAGCAGAGCCTATTATTTATGGCCACCATTTGGAAAGCACTCCTGTAAAGATGGTTTTCGACCTCTCAGTTCCTAACAACGTGCACCCTGAAGTAGGCGATATGGAACAATTGAGGTTATATAATATTGACGAAGTTTCTCAAATTGTAAATGATACAATCGCGCAGCGCAGAAACGAAATCCCAAAAGCTGAGATGATAATTAATGAGCATTTTTATGATCTCATTGAATGGCATAACCGCCGTTTACTCTATCTCTCCCAAAAACCTTTATTATAGGTTTTATTACCTTTATCTTTATTAATTTTGCTTCTTATGTCTGCTATACGCATTGCTACCCGCACAAGCGAACTTGCCCTTTGGCAGGCAAACACCGTTAAATCCGCCATGGAGAACAAAGGTTTTCATTGTGAAATAGTTCCTATTGAAAGTTCTGGCGATATGGATCTAACCCAACCGATTTATTCTATGGGTATTACAGGTGTTTTTACCAAACAATTAGATGCGGCTTTACTGAATAATCAGGCTGATATTGCAGTTCATTCATTAAAAGACGTCCCTACAGTGCCGGCTGAAGGTTTAATAGTTGCAGCAGCCCTTGACCGCGGACCATCAGAAGATGTTCTTATTATTAAAGATAAATCAACCCTTGATAAACCCGATTATCGGGCCAGTATAGCCACCGGCAGCCTTCGCAGAAAAGCACAGTGGCTGGCGAAATACCCAAACCATTTTATTGTTCCTATACGCGGCAATGTGCCCACCAGGTTGAGAAAATTTCGTGAGAGCAATGATATAGATGGGATTATATTTGCCAAAGCCGGGCTTGATAGATTGAGTTTACTTCCTGATGATGCTATAGTATTAGATTGGATGTTATCAGCGCCTGCCCAGGGTATAGTTGGCGTGATGTGCCGTGAAAATGATGCAAACAGCATTAAAGCGCTTGAAACCATCAATGACTGGTCAGCATTTTTTGAAGGGTTTGCAGAGAGACAATTCCTCAACAGGCTTATGGGAGGCTGCTCGGTCCCTATTAGCGCCAAAGCTGAAGTGAAAGAATCAAGTATTTTGTTCAAAGGGGCAGTCCACTCCTATGATGGATCCCGGCAGGCACATGTCGAAAAGAATTTCGATATTTCTGAACTTGAAAAAGCAGGAAAAAAAGCTGCGGAAATGCTTCTCGAAAATGAACCGGCAAGAAAGATAATAGAAGAAATACGCAATACAAACCTGGATGAAAAAAATACTGGCAACCAAAATGCTGAATGAGGAAGCAGTAAAACACGCCTCATCGCTTGGTTTTGAGCTAAGTATGATGGAGGTAATAAAAACTCAGTGTTTGCCATTTGATATAAATTCTATTGACTGGAATGAAACAGATGCTATTGTTTTTACCAATGAAAATGCAGTCAGTTGTTTTTTCGACAATGAAGATAGTAAAAACCTCCTTAAAGGAAAGGTAATTATTTCTACCGCAGGAAAAACTGCTAAAGTATTGACCAAAAAAGGTTTTCCTCCATCTATAACCGGAAAAAATGCCGGGGAAATTTCAGAGAAAATAGTCAATACCGGTACCATAAGATCTGTATTGCATATTTGTGGGAACATGGTTTTGGATATCTTGAAAACACGTTTGGAAGCAGAAAAAATAAAGTATGCTGCTCTTATTGTTTATCAAACAATACCTATTAAGAACAAGAAACCGGATGAAAAATTTGATGCTATTCTATTTTTTAGTCCCTCGGGAGTTGAGTCTTATTTAAAGTATAATGATATTGAAAACGAGTTCCTTTGCTGTATTGGGGATACCACTGCAAAAGCTTTTGGCAACCGCAATGTAATTGTATCTCAGCAACCTACTCCTGAATCTATGTTTGAAACACTTGCTAATTATTTCGACTTACGACTTACGACTTACAACTAATGACTATAACAAACGACCTATTTTTAAAAGCCCTTCGCGGGGAACAAGTTTCCCGCCCTCCTGTATGGATGATGCGCCAGGCAGGCAGGTATTTGCCTCAATACCTTGAAATAAAAGCGAAATATGGCTTTTTTGAGCGGGTACAAACGCCAGAACTGGCTTGTGAGATAACGCTTCAGCCCGTTGATATTATAGGAGTAGATGCAGCGATAATATTTTCTGATATCCTGGTTATTCCACAAGCAATGGGCATGGAAGTATTGATGGATGAAGGCAAAGGGCCATTGCTGCCAAATGTCATCAAAAATGAAAATGATATTGATGCCCTTAACATTAACGATATTGCAGAAAAACTTGAATACGTTAGCCATGCAATATGGCTGACAAAAAAAGAATTGAATGGCCGCGTGCCACTGATTGGGTTTGCCGGCGCACCATTTACCATCCTTTGTTATATGATCGAGGGTAAAGGAAGTAAAACTTTTGACAAAGCCAAAGAGTTTTGCCTCACAAGGCCCGACCTGGCAAATAAATTACTCAGTAAAATCACTGCTGTTACTATTGATTATCTCAAAGCACAGGTAGTTGCCGGAGCAGATTGTGTGCAGGTTTTCGATAGCTGGAGTGGTTTACTTTCCCCTGCTGATTTTTCTGTTATCGCCCTGCCTTATTTAAAGGAAATTGCCGAAGCGCTAAGCCCGCTTTGCCCCGTTATTCTCTTCCCTAAAGGAAGCTGGTATGCTTTGCCGGAACTGGCAGCCACAAAAGCCTCAGCGATTGGGATCGACTGGAATATAACACCACAAATGGCAAGACAAATGGCAGGCCCGAACATTACTTTACAGGGGAATTTTGACCCTACACACTTATTATTGCCCCCTGCCGAAATTAAGAAAGAAGTTAAGCAAATGATAGACGCCTTTGGCGCACAGCGCTATATTGCGAACCTGGGACATGGCATTACGCCAAATGTACCAGTGGAAAATGCAAGGGCTTTTGTTGAGGCAGTGAAAGAATATTCCATTTAACATTATGATAAAAGACAAATTCACTACCTGGATAAAGGAAATACAAAATAAAATTTGCGCCAGAGCCGAGGAGGTTGATGGCAAAAGCAAATTTTTGGAAGATAAATGGAGCCGTCCCGGTGGTGGTGGTGGTATTACCCGAGTTATCCAAAACGGAGCTGCATTTGAAAAGGGAGGCGTAAATACTTCAGAAGTGTATGGAGAAATTACCCCTTTATTAAAAGAACAATTAAAAGTAGAAGGCGATAAATTCTTTGCCTGCGGGGTTTCGCTCGTTATCCATCCTTTCAGCCCGATGGTGCCTACCGTTCATGCAAATTACCGCTATTTTGAAGTCTATGGTAAAGAAGGTGATGTGCTCGATTGCTGGTTTGGCGGCGGCGCTGATCTGACGCCGTATTATTTATTTGAAGAGGATGCTATTCATTTCCACTATACTTTAAAATCTGCCTGCGATAAATTTGATGCCGGCTGGTATGAAAAATACAAAGAACAGTGCGATAATTATTTTGTAAACCGCCATCGCAATGATGAAAGGCGCGGCATTGGAGGCATCTTTTATGATTACGTAAAACCAAGGGATAAGTTTAGCGCGGAACAATTACTTGAATTTGCAAAAGCCAATGGCGAAGCTTTTATTGAGGCATATTTCCCAATTGTAGAAAGGACAAAAGACCTGCCATTCAACGAAGAGCAAAAACACTGGCAGCTTATCCGCCGGGGCAGATATGTTGAGTTTAATCTTATCCACGACAGGGGTACAATATTCGGATTAAAGAGCAATGGCCGTACAGAAAGCATATTGATGAGCTTACCTTTGCATGCGATGTTTGAATACAATTATCAGCCCAAGCCAGGTTCTGAAGAAGAAAAATTGCAAAAAATATTATTAAACCCGGTTGATTGGGTATAAAAAAAATAAAAATATGATCAGGAGAAACCGCACACTTCGTACTAATCCCTCCATCCGTGATTTGGTGGCCGAAACTATTGTTTCGCCCAATGATTTTATTGTCCCCCTGTTTGTTACAGAGGGAAAAGATGTAAAATATCCCATCCCCAGTATGCCTAACTATTTCCGGTTAAGCCTTGATAATTTGCAAAAAGAAACAAAAGAACTTTGGGCGCTTGGCTTGAAGAGTGTATTGCTTTTTGCTATGGTGGCTGACAACCTAAAAGACGACAAATGTTCTGAGGCCTTGAATGAAAGAGGTTTACTTGTGCGGGCCGTAAAAGCCGTAAAAGAGGCAGTGCCTGAAATGTGTGTAATGACAGATGTGGCGCTTGACCCATTTTCGCCTCATGGCCATGACGGGCTGGTAAAAGGCAATGAAATACTGAATGATGAAACGGTAGAAGTCCTGGCGAAAATGAGTGTACTCCATGCCAAGGCAGGTGCAGATTTTGTGGCGCCAAGCGATATGATGGATGGCAGAATAGGCGCTATACGTGAAGCCCTTGAAGACCATGGTTATATCAAAACCGGGATTTTAGCGTACAGCGCTAAATATGCATCCTGTTTTTACGGGCCCTTCCGTGATGCACTGGACAGCGCACCGGGTTTTGGTGATAAAAAAACCTACCAGATGGATTGCCGCAACCGAACCGAAGCCCTGAAAGAAACCATTGATGATATAAATGAAGGCGCTGATATAGTGATGGTAAAACCCGCCATGGCCTATCTCGACATCATTCGTGAAATAAGAAATGCAGTAGAAGTACCTGTGGCGGCATACCATGTAAGTGGGGAATATGCTATGATAAAAGCCGCTGCCGAAAGAGGCTGGTTGGATGAAAAAAAAGCTATTATTGAGTCAGTTACAGCAATAAAACGTGCAGGAGCAAATTTAATAGCAAGCTATTTTGCGAAAGATTTTGCGAAGATGTATAAGGAAAATTAATTTAACAAAAATGAACCACACCCATAGCGAAAGCCTTTTCACCGAAGCCCAGAAATATATTCCGGGAGGGGTAAACTCTCCAGTACGCGCCTTCAAGCAAGTAGGGGGAAACCCTGTTTTCATGAAACATGCCGAGGGGGCGTATCTTTATGATGAAGATGACAATAAGTATATTGACTATATAAACAGCTGGGGCCCAATGATCCTTGGCCATGGCCATCCGGCTGTTGTGGAAGCGGTATCAAATCAGGTTCATAAAGCATTTTCTTTTGGTGCGCCTACTTCTGCTGAAGTTGAAATGGCAAAGCTGGTAACGGAAATGGTACCCAATATTGATATGGTACGCATGGTAAGCAGTGGTACAGAAGCTACTATGAGCGCGGTGCGACTGGCAAGGGGATTTACCAAAAAAGCTAAGATAATAAAGTTTGAAGGCCACTATCACGGTCATGCAGATATGTTCCTGAAAAAAGCGGGAAGCGGCATGGCTACTTTTGGCATAAAGGTGGAAGGCGGTATAACCACGGTGGTAACTGAAGATACTATAGTGCTGCCATTCAATGATTTTGAAGCTATAGAAAATGCGGTAAGCGAATATAAAAATGAACTTGCCTGCATTATTGTCGAACCTGTGGCTGGAAACATGGGTTGTGTACTCCCGCAGCCCGGCTATCTTGAATACCTGAGAAAGGTTTGTACCGATAATAATATCATACTGATATTTGATGAAGTAATGACCGGTTTCCGCGTATCAAAAAGCGGTGCGCAGGGCAAATATAATGTTTGGGCCGACCTTGTTACTTTCGGGAAAATAATTGGAGGTGGAATGCCTGTTGGCGCATTCGGTGGCAGAAAAGATATAATGAGTTTATTAGCCCCTTTAGGAACTGTTTACCAGGCAGGTACACTAAGCGGCAACCCGATAGCCATGGCGGCAGGAATTGCGACATTAACAGAACTGAATACCCACCCCGAAATACATTCAGACCTGGAAAAGAAATGCGAATGGCTGGCTTTGAATATTTCCAATGTTCTTAAAAAGTCGAATTTATCACATCAGATCAACCACATCGGCTCTATGATAAGTGTTCATTTTTGCGAAAACCCTGTAATTGATTTCCAAACAGCCACAGCGGGGAATAACGATATTTTTAAACGATATTTCCATCATTGCCTGGAAAACGGAGTGTATTTACCCCCTTCCCCATTTGAATCATGGTTCCTGTGTGCGGCACTTTCCCAGGAAGACCTGGAAAAAACGGTGGCTGTTTCTGCTTTATTTAAAGGATAGCTAAAGCATTAAACTGTCAAAATTTCTTTCTCTTTGGCAGCTACAAGTTGGTCCACTTTGATAATAAACTTATCTGTGCTTTCCTGGATTTTAGTTTCCACTACCTTGCCTTCATCTTCCGGTAAGCCATTTTTTACAAACTTCTTTACAGCTTCATTGGTTTCTTTGCGTATGCCACGTATAGCTATTTTGCAGTGTTCCGACTGCTCTTTGCACATTTTCACCAGTTGCTTGCGGCGTTCTTCGGTCAGTGGAGGAATCATAATACGGATAACAGTTCCGTCATTTGTCGGGTTAAGGCCTAGATTAGCAAAAGAAATTGCCTTTTCTATTGGGGTAAGAAGGCTTTTTTCCCAGGGCTGAATAACCAATGTACGTGCATCAGGTGTATTAATACCACCCACCTGACTTACAGGAGTGCTGGTGCCGTAATAATCAACATAAACGTTATCTAACATGGCTGGGCTGGCTTTTCCCGCCCTGATTTTTGAAAGTTCAACATTCAGGTGTTCAATGGCTTTATCCATATTAGCCTGGGTATCTTTCAGCAAATTATCAGTTTCAGCGCTCATAGTTTCTACTTTTCTGGCAAAGATAAAAAAAATGTGGAAAGTGGGTTAAGCAAATAATCAAAAAACATGCTTTATGGCCTAATTTATTAACAAATGACTATTTCCCATCATCGTCA
>Ga0302280_1002233_pt1 | contig 15089 bp, 17 predicted proteins | sample III_Fen_E1_1_FD_198771 | JGI IMG/M metagenome (GOLD analysis project Ga0302280, IMG submission 198771) | Peat permafrost microbial communities from Stordalen Mire near Abisko, Sweden - III_Fen_E1_1 | ecosystem: Environmental > Terrestrial > Soil > Wetlands > Permafrost | place: Sweden: Abisko... | reverse complement strand
ACTGTCATTGCTGAACTATCTTTACTGACTAACATCAGTCCGGGATAATTCAACCTTTGTATTTATATTAATATTTTAGGGAATAATCCGTTGAAATAAGTATGCTGCTGGGAGTGGGCAAAGAAATATTCTTCTCCAGCTACTCGATAACTCTTTGCGAAATTATAATAAAAAAAGACTTGATGAATTTACAAATAATCGGCATTAGTTTGTCATAATTATAAAAAATGCACAATCTTCACTTTCTTATATTTTACTAAAAAATTGAGTTATATTATCCTTACTTATTAATTTGATGATTTAAAGATATGAAAATTGATACGATAAAAAAAGTTAACATCAATCATTTAACTTCGAAACGTCTTTTTTTTCCTCATGTCTTAGCTCTAAAATAATGTCAGGAGTTTGAACGTTAAATGTTTCGGGTAATTTTAGAGCTGAAACAACAATTAGAATACATCCAATTAAAAAAGTCCAAATAATTGAAATATTAAGGTTTTCACTTAGGTTAATCATTATTGGAATCATCAGCTCTGATAATCCTTGAGCGCTTGAAGCAAACAGAAGCGCTTATGAACGAATTTGGGTTGGAAACATCTCATAAGTTATCACATAAAATACGTTATAAGTTATTCCCACCAATAATCTAAAAGCAAAAAGTCCAGCTGTTTGAAACCATGATTCCTCTACAGAACACTCGTCATAGCAATTAGCATAACGCAAAATCATACAAAGAATTAAGCATTGCAAAAAGCAAGTGACATAGACTATTTTTTTTCTTTCGTATTTATCAATAAAAAAAATGCAAACGCCTGAACCAAGAACCTCAGCCATTCCAATAATAGTTCCATTGATATAAATACTGAGGGAATACTACTTGAGAACAAGTTCGGGAGCCCCAAACAGATAATAGAGAAAGAAATGAAGAAAAATGCTGATAATTGTGATATATCTTAAAGACGGAAAGTAGAACAAATCCAAGAAGGTAAGTTCCTTTTCTTAATTTTTGTTTTTACGATTTTACTAATATTTTTTCTTAATATTTTCAACTTCTAGAAAGCTTAGGCCATGATAAGCAATTTAATTGTGCTTTGCGATTCTCATCAATGACTCGTAAGCCTCTTGGGCAGAAAGACTTGTTATCATATCAAAAGGAGTTTCTTCCACATAGATATAAAAAGCTATCAAACATGCAAAAAGGGGGATTATTATAAAACACCACATCACTACTTTCCAAGAAAATAAATAAAATAACAGTCCATTTATAGCCATTCCAATTGAATAAGATGTATATATATACGCTGAGAAGGTTGCGCATTTTTTGGTAGAAACTGTTTCCGAGATGTAGCACAGAGACATTTAGTATGGGATAGTTGCAAAAGCCTCGATTAGAAATGAACCAAAAGCTGAAAACATTAAAGTGGGGCTATACATTGCTATCAATGAACCGATTATCAGCATGATAACTCCTATAGTTATGATAATTTTCTTTCTGATAAACCTTAGCAAGCATGTGCTAAGAATAATTCCTAAAAATAATCCAGAGAATATCAGGGACTGTACATTGTTGATAAAATACTCCTGATCACAATAATACTGACCGTAGTTCATAATTAAGGATGGTTCATTAACTTGAATGTTATTCATCCATTAATTTTCAGGTAAGCCACAAACATAATCTCGGCAATTACCATCATATTCAGGTGGACATTGGTACGTTCCTTGAGAATATAAGAATGGTATAAAAAAAGAGATACTTCCCGTAATAAGACTCAATGCGCACCAAATGATATGGGAAAAGAATTGATATTGACCATTTGAGCCTACTCTTTCCAATAATGAGTAAAATACTCTATTTGTACCTTCATTGTGATCTGATTCGGCATCATTATCGATATTAGTGTAATCCATGAATGCAAAATCTATAAGCTATTTAGTTTTAAATTATATACTAATTTTAAATTTCGTACATAAAGCCTAAATATAATACGATTAAATAAAGCCTATTATTTTACAAAGTGAAGAAATAATAAGTAGGAAATATGAGAATAGATAAAAAATTGATGGATAATTGATTTGGAAAAAATGATCAAAAGTCACCAAATCAAGTTTCTTCGCTAAAATATTAACTCTTAGATGCTAAAGCGTGAAATAAATTTTGATCATAAAAATTCCTATTATGATTTTAAATTAGATTATTATCATAACATTATGCAGTGTACTTAATTAAATTTATACATTGGGATCTTTAATAATTATCCATATAAATGAGTCGAATTTTTACAATAATAGTCAAAGCAATAAACAAATATTTCATCATTAATTTACAATTTATTAACGTAACCGTTACAAAGGAAAAATATTCCCAATTACAATTACAAAAAATATAAACTGGTCATATAAGGAATTTTTAAGATAAAGATCAAAAACAAATGGACATGTCTAACTCACAAAGACCTACTGTGACAGGCCATACCTTGAATCCACGTTGTCTCAATCTTTATGCATGTGCTGTCAATCTTGTAGCTATGTTGTTCAACTCAGTTTTTAGGTCAACTTTATCGTTCCATAGGCGCTCACCAATCACACTAGAGCGTTGTGTGACTTTCTATTCGAAGGTGAATTTTGTTCCCAACTCATTCCACATACATGTTTATCCCCCTATAACATTGACATTAGTGATTCTAGGTTGAAAAGAATACATTTTGCGCCAGTCTTGGTATGTACTGTAGCTGCCTCCATTATAACTTCCAAAACCAATGTCAAGATAAGTTAGGTCATAGTTGGCAAGAATCACTTGATTCTTGCGACCAGCCATTTTATTAACATTTTTACTAACACCCCACCACTAAATGACATCTTAGTCTTCCATGGGCAAATCAATATCCTCGTTGGCCCAGTATATAACTTTCTTTTTGGACAGAGTGCGCCAGAGTTTCTTTTCACGTTGCCTGAAGTTGACAGAAAGTCCGTAATAATCTGAAATATTATTTTGTTTCATATAATCGTTGATATCTGGAGTGTTCCAACATGAATACGTTACTTAATCTCCACCCATGTGCATATAATCATCGTTGAATGTTCCATTTACAAAGGTAAGGACCTTGGTAAGGACCTCCCAAGTTAGATCAAGTGTCGGGTTGAGCTGCCCGTTGTATTTTTTGTTGCATTTTAAAACTATACTTTTATATTTATCGCTGCGCCCCCAAGATTAAGAATGAGCTGGAGTATCAATTTCTGGTACTACTCTAATTCCACGAATGCGTGCATAGGAAATAATTGTCTTAAGATCGGTCTATGAGTATACTCCTCCTATGCTGCCACTTTAACTAAGTTCAGGTACTGTGGGTACTTTCATGGGAAAGCTATCTTAATCGATAATGTGCCAGTGTAGCACATTGAGTTTGGAGAATAACATGCTGTCTATGGCTCTCTTGATTGTTTCTATAGGCAAAAAATGTCTTGATGTGTCAATCATAAGTCCCCTCCATAGGAATTGTGGGGAATCCTCGACTGAGATAGGCAATCCCCTTATCACATACTCCTACTTCTCGTTTAGTTCAAATAATTGTGAAAATGTTTCCAAACCACGCAAGAATCCAGCGTAATAGTCAGAGTTTAGTTGCCATTTTTTATTGCCTGACAGCAACAATTCATACTTTTCATGTTTAAGATCAGTTGCAATGAACTGATCAATATTTCTTACAACTACGGTAAGTACTAACGTGCCAGGATCAGTTTTGCTGCAACCAAAAACTTGAACCAAGTAGTAATTAATCATCTACTCCACGAAAGCTTGACCAGGAGATTGAACCACATACTTGATATTGCAGGGGCTAATAGTAATATTCTCACCTTCAGAGTTATAAGAAAAGTTTGCTGGCTTGGGCCATAGCCTATTGCTGTTATGAAGGGTGGCAGCAGTAGAGCTAGCAACCAAAAGGAGGAAAATCAGAAGTGTAAGAAACAGTTTCATCTGAAAGATTCGAATAAATAATAATAAACCTCCATGATTCAACTAAAATCATTGTTTATTGAATTAATTGATAAATAATGATAAATAATCAAAATGATCAATAAATTTAGACAACTAAAATTATTTTGTTGCTTCTTTTAATCTCAATTTTTTGAGTTTAATGGTGCAATATATCTTATAAATTTGAGTGTTTATCATTTATAAATATTAGAGTCTCAATAACATGGACAGTGCATAGGACCAAGCAGCTCCAATCGAAGAAGAAAAAAAAGAGGATTAATAATTTGATTAAATTGGCAATGAAAGAGAAGTTTCAGAAAGAGAACTTGCTATTGATAATACTGCGCGCCCGATTGAACAAAGTGAGGATCATATGAATTAAGAGAATGTGATGGAAGAGTAGAAAAGAGAGGACCAGTAATTTGAAGAAGAGTTGAATAACGATCAATAAATATCAAATTAAAATGCTGAAGTTGATGAAGCCAATCATAACTCTGGCGAGGAATAAGAAGATCAAAGTGAAGAAGAGAGAATATAGGAGAAATAAGCAAAAGAGCATATGATGGAAATAGAGGTGCCTGTATAAAAAGAAAACCATTAGGAAGAAATTAATAAAAATTTAGAGGAAGGCGAATACAATGATGATGAACCAGAATAGCAGCAAAAATAATTAAATCAAAATAATAGTCATTAAAAAATAGAGAAACCTCAAGAGCAATCATTAGTCGTTCCTTCTAATTCAATTCCAGAAGAGAAAATTGAAGCTCAGGATCAACTTGAACCATAATAACATCAAGTAGTACAACCCAAAGAACCATAACAAAATTAATGCTAAAACAAGAGCAATAAGGAGGCTTAGAATATAATGATTAGCAAAAGTGACAAAGAGATAGCTTTAGCTACAAGATTGTAAGAGCAGCACAATGCTAACCTGCTGATAAATGCATCACATTTAGCCTATATCAATAAACTTTAAAGGAAGTTACGATACTCAGAATAATCTCTTTAAGTATTAAGCGCAGAAATAAGCACCTTGAAGGAAAATAACACTGTAATTAGGAACTAATTAACCACCAATAAACAAACTAATATGGATCTGCGCAGAAAAAAATTAGAACTGGAGCAAGAGAAGAATAAACTTGTCAAACAGGTTTAGAAATTATCAAAAGAAAGCAAAGATCAGCGATAAAAACTCGAAGAAGTTGAAAAAATTGGAGATGTTTACTTACTCAAAAATAGTCTAGATTAGCTTCAACTGCTGGTTTAATCTCAAAGAGGAGAAATTGAAGAACTAAAGCGATCCCCCATGGAGCAAGTTCATCATCAGGATTTTTCGTAGTATCTCAACATTTTATCCAATTATGAAAAGTAATCTAGCCTTCTCAGAGAAGAGAATTCACAATTACAAGATCAGCTGACGGGAGTTCAAAATTAACTACAAACATTGGGGCAGACCAACTAGCAAGACAAACAAACAATTGCATCATTATTGAATGAAAAGATTAGTTTGGAAGAATAATTTGTAAAGATTAAAAACTAGATTGTTAATTGGTAAAAGAAATGGCAAGGTTTTGAAGATGAACGATCTGAAAATAGGAGAGCTCGCGAACTTTAGCAAAAAGTTATGCAATACGAATCAGAGAGACATTTCGGAGATGATACTGATTTGCCCCTCATTCCTAGTTTGACAGCAAGGGAATAAAAGGACATATTGCTTCGAGAATACTTAATTTTATAAAGCCGCTTCAATGAAAAGAGTAATGAGTTTTAAATTTCACAAGCTAAGCTCAGCAAACTCGAGAAGGAATATAGACATAAATTAGCGAGTTCTATCAGAAGGAAGGAGTACAGTGATTTACTAACCAAATATAACAAAGCTAAGCATTGCCTTGTAGGTGCTTTTACAAAGATAAAGTAACTTCGAAAATAGGAACCCGCCCAGAAGGAAGTCATAGAGGAGGTCCATCAAATTTTAGAAGGTAACGAGTCTCATTTATGCCAAACTCTAATTAAGAACTTCAATTAACAAATCTAGAATTTACAATAGAAAGTTATTGAAATATAAAAAGGGGATGAACTTGCCAAAATATAAGAGTAAAATAAAGATCTAAGGCAAAAAATTAGTGATCTTTAGTAGACATTAGATGCCAATGAAAAGTTGCTCTTTCTCATTAATGAAGACAATGAAATAAAGACCAAACTACTTCACAAACGAAACGAAACCATTTAAAAGTTGAGAACTAGTCCTTTGACTGCTAATAACAATAAAATGCAACCAGATCTGGTCAATACTCTTGATGAATTGAAAAGAGTAAAAGATTTGATAGTAATATACGAAACTAAAAATATTGTGTTCATCAAATAGAATCAGAGTTTAATGGGGCAACTCCATCACTGGAAACAGTTATATGATTCAATCAAACAGAAATTAACTTAAAAAATCAATAGTTAGCTTTCTGAGCCTATTATGCAGCAAAGATAGGAGATTATTCCTGAAGTGATACAACCATGCAAATAGTGCGAGCTACGCAAACTAACTTAAGATGTCTTGCCGACAATCATAGAGGTATAGACTCAAACTGAGAATCTCACTGATTTACACTACAAGGAAATTAAAGGAATGTTGGCTTCTCTCCGGAAGGTGCTAAAATTGGTCGAAGCTATTCCAGAATCAACTCAGAGGACAATGAAAGATCTGTCTGAGTTCAAAGATAAATATGAGAAGATGATTGAGCGTTATAATGCGAAATTGTTTGAACTCAAAAAGGAGAGGGCAGAGAATGATACCTGGCGAAGCAAGGCAAAGGAAGATATTAAGGAAGAGTTCCAGGACATTAGAGATCTCATTGCAAATAACAGGTTAGTCAATGCTCTTAGACAAGCCAAAAATCTTATCGATTATCTTGAAAATTAGAAGGAGAAAGGAGAATAGGAAAAAGATGAGAATGCCCCAGCTGATGAAATGGAGGAGGAACACGAGTCTGTGGAGAAAAAGGCCGCGTGATCATTTGAAAAACTAGAAATAATTAGCTATTATTGTGAGGCAGCGTTCATATGCTGTGGAATAAAAATATTTGTAATCTTATATCATTGCGTATATGTACATAATTATAATTATCAGTCGCAGAGGTTCGTAATAGTAAGACTAAAACTAATGATAACTAATTCGATTAAGAAAGTGGTGGGAATTTAAAAAGATAAAAGGATTATTTCTTTGAAGCATCACTTGCTACCATCATGCTCCTTTCTTTTATTCAAGGGGTACGAGCCACATTATCAATGGTTTGATATTCACCAGAAGTAGTTCGATAAAAATGCCAAATTCTACTGTTACGATAGAGCAGCAGTCGATATTGCCTTGGAAATGGCAGTAAGAGGTACTAAAACAATATCATACATTTCTAGCAGAAACTATGAGACTGTAATTGCAATTAGCAAAACTTTAAGACCAGAAAAGAAGTAGTATTCATAGCCTATTTTCAATAACATTACAAACCAGCACACCCCTTCTCTATCTCTAATTAATCAGCATCCAAAAGAATTAAAAGCTATTCATAAACCCATCACTTCAAATGTATCATAGATAGCACTGAAAATCCTCAGTCACAGTAATTTTATTGTAAAAACTTCGAGTGTAGACATTCACCCTTTTGAGTGTTATCATAAAATGTGTGGATATCTTTCAATAAGTTGCGATTCCAAAATCCTTAAACCTTTTCAAAATTTTGGTTGTAGCGATAAAATTTTATTTGACTGCTTCATGTTAATTCCTTTTCTTACCAAAATGAGGGAAAAATTTTTAGTCACTGATGAACTCAAACTACAATCTCTTGAGAGGAAACCAGTGAAGATCACATCATAAATGATTAGGTAGTATGTAGCCTAATGGAGCAAAATAATCGATGTAAAAATTGCTTAGGCTGCTTATAGTAGCTTTGACGATGAGACCAAACTGAATTGGGTCATCTAAAACAATTTAGGTTAGATTTTAAGCAAAGAAGAACTTATAAAGGGCAGATATCGTCGTTATTTTTATGCTACTTGGAATTGATGGTTTATATATATTTTCTTATGATTTCAAACCAACATTCAAACAGCAAATCTTGAAATTTACATCATATATAATGATGAAAAAATCTCTGAGCAGTACATAAATCTCAAAGTTGAATTTTTTCAAGCATAAGAATTAGCTTTAAATGAATGAATGATAATGTCAATGCAAATTATATAATTTAAATAGACAGTAGTTTGTATATTTCTAATCCTATTCTTTCATTTTAGAGGCTAATTCCTTATCCTTCTTCTCATCTCCTATCTTTTAATTATTTTTTGAAATCTGACGATTGATAGCATTTTCTTTTTACTTATTGTATCATTAATTATTTATATATTCCTTTTCTATTCCTATTTCGAAATACTTAAATGTCCAATTGTAGTTCTTAATCCTCCAAGAATGGAACCTAATATTGCTTCATATAGGAAAAAATACAGCAGAGATATGAAGTTGTTGCTAAAATAGGGAGTGGAGCCTATGGTCACGTGTGGAAGGTAATATGCAAAAAGACAAAGGAACCCCTCGCCATAAAAAAGGTCTTCTTGGCTTTTCAAAACGAAACTGATGCCCAACGTGTTTACCGAGAAGTAAGTCTACTGTTAAAACTACGTCACGGCAACGTGATTCAATTAAAATAGGTAATTCCCTCTGAGAATAATAGCGATCTCTATCTTATCTTCTAATATCTGGAAAGTGATCTTTTCAAGGCTGTCAAGAATAGAGTACTAAACTTAACCCACAAGAAGTTTATTGTATATCAATTAGCTTGCGCACTTAAGTATCTTCATAGTGCAGGAGTAGTACACCGAGATTTAAAACCCTCTAATGTCCTATTAAATGCCAATTGCCAAATCAAACTTTGTGATTTTGGTTTATCTCGAACCCTCAAATCATAGTCCTTTATAAATCCTGTTTTAACTGAGTTCATTGCCACTAGATGGTACAGGTCACCTGAGGTTCTTCTAGGAAGCAAAAGTTACTCAACGAAGAGTGACATGTGGAGTCTGGGCTGTCTCATCTATGAGTTATATAGCAGACGAACTTTGCTGCCAGGAGAGAATACAATCGATCAAATAACTAAAATGATTGAATTTAAAGGAAAACCCACGCCAAGTGAAATAGAGTCTTTTCAATTAGCCAAAGCGAATGAAATTCTCTCCTTTTTCAATGTTAGTCAGCAACCTATATAAAATTACTATGGAGATCTATAATGCTAAGAAGTAAAGGAGATACTGAATCATCTCCTCGAGTACGACCACAATAAAAGATGGAGCGCAGACGATTTATTGAGCTGTGATTTTTTGAAAGAGTTCAGAAATTCTTTACCTGAAACTGTATCGCCGTGTGATGTAATGATTGAGCTTAACGACAACAAAAAATACAAAGTCGATCGTTACAAGTCCGAAATAGCAAATATTGCCAATTGTTCTGGAAAGGAATCACGTAAGGAGACTAAAAGAGAGTTTCTTAGCCAGAGGAAACATTACAATTCAATGTCTTTGCATAATTTGGCCAAAAGGATTAAAGCTGAACTGCAGACCACTCTCAGAGACAAATATAAAATAGACAAGAAGTATCAAAGCGTGCACATTTCGCCAAGTAAGAAAGAATCCCTCTAAAAATCAGTGAGGAAATAACGAAAGGGGGAATCTAAATTGTTCCATGAGTCTCACAAGAGAAATATGACGAACTAATTTACTGCATCTCGTGATAACTTGACGCAAAAATCAAAGAGTAAGCAAGTTAGTTTTATCGGCAAGAAGGCAGCGCCAAATATAATCAGGAAGAAGGTCCAGAAATAATAGAAAGCATGCCAATAATAAAAGAAATAATTGCAACAAAAATCAACAATCCTGCTGAAGCGAGCGAAGCTCAGTTGCTACCGTAGCAAAGGCCTACTCTGCTGAGTCTTAATATCTGATATTAATTTTTTAATGGTTATATTTTTAATTCTATAATTGAACAGATTAAACGGTTGAAGATATTAACCGAAATGATTTTTGATTTCTCTTTTGGTTTTGCATTTTCATAATTGTCCTTAATGGCATATACTTCGTTATATCTCATTAATCTATCTTTGAGCTTAAAAATAGTTGGGATTCTACGAAATGCTTTATATTTAACTCGTGAGGTTATATTCAAAATTGTATTGGTAATATGAAGATAATGAATGCTATAAGATAAATATCAAGGAACTCTTTGTCATTTCTGCAAACTGGCGATAAGGTAAGCATGGGGTTGGCCATAACGATGCGAAAATTATTTTTTTATAATGTCACCATCCTTCTTCAATTCCTGCTACCATTTTTTCTTTTCCTCCTCGCGTTGCTTTTTAATGTTAAGCTGTTCGTTGATATATCGATCGCGCTCTGCTCTTGCAAGTTGAGTATTGATGACTGTCTCTTCTCGACTTGATTCTGTGATTGACCGATTCCTCTGCTCCTTGTCCTACTCCTCATTATAAGCTTTCATTAGTTAGGTGTTCGTAAAAGATTGACTGTTTTCTGAAGTGGCTCCATTATTGTAGCCTTTACCAGATATCTTTCTCTCCTGCAACTTCTTCTTGAGCAACTTTAGTGGTCTCTTAAAATAATCTTTATTTTCCAGTTCAAACTCAGAAATGATGATTGCTGGCTCAGTATCTATCTTTCGACTCTTACTTTGTCCTTCTCGATCATGGCCTGAGTCTGGAGCCATGCTATTTTTAGTTTTAATTCTAAATTTACCATTGGAAGGTTTTATGCTGCTGGGATCAGTTTCCTGTAATTAAATCGAATTGGATCGTTAAATTCTCTGCTCCTCATTCTTCCAATCACTTTGTTCGGTTTTGACTTTGTTATTGTTCTTCTTGATAGTATCTATGTGCACTTTTTTGTTATTCAGCATCACCATTTACTATTAGTCCTCTAATATTTATGGGAGAATATCCTATTTGCTCAGCACAGCAGAGCTATTTCCCAAGTTGGATAGAGAATGCACAACCTCCTTCAGTTTTAGCAATCTTTCATCTATGGATGAATATTAATGTTGAGCTTTCTTTGAGGAATTGGCATCGCCTCTCCTAGCTATAAACTTCCTTGGAACTGTGGATAAATTATAACTATTCTCGTTTATGTGACTGACCTTTTAGATCGAGGGTGGTGACTTTAAATTTTCCTCATATATCTTTATGTTTCTGCTCTCCACTCGATTAGCTTTATCTGTTCTCTCTATTTTAATCTTTATGTTGTCCACTTATGGCTCTGCTTGTGTCTTTTTTGATAAACTTCGAATAAATTTGTGCTTTAATAATTCCTTTATAGATAGCCTTTGGGGAGGGGAAATCGATAAACAGCATGAAAGGAAATTTTAGCAATCTTTACTTATATTCGATGGAAATGGAGGATGAACTCCTGTTGTTATTTTTTTGAAAGCCTCCTAGAATGTGCCGCCGAAATTAGACCAAGGGGTCTTTCCTGTGAGCATTTCCACTAAAACGCATCCTACACTCCATACATCTCCATTCTATGTAAATCCATGATTCCTAATGACCTATGGTGCCATGAAAGGCAGGCTCTCTCCACGGCTAAAAGTGACTTTGTCTTTTTCGTAGCTGGTTGATTCTGCAAGGCGACCATCATACAGCTCTGCCAGCATGTAATCGGTGAGTTTAATTTCTTCTCCAAAAAGCAGAATATTATTGGTTTTTAGGTCTTTATGAAATATTCCAATATTATGTAAATATAGAAGGCCTTCAAGTATACTCTAAACTATATTGGCAGCTTTTTATTAGGTAAGTTTGCTGTTTTTTTGCACATACTTACGCAGAGTTCCCTATTTAGCAATGTCCATTATCACTGATATTTCACGTTAATTGAACTAAATTTGCCTGTAGGTTAGCACATTTGCGTTATTTAGGTTAGTGAGCTTTTCAACAATTTCGCTCCAACTTTGCCGAGTCGCCTGAAAAGCAGCTGCATTTTAAAGCTGATCGATGACCTTGAGAGCGTACTCATGCTGATCTAAATGATAAAAACATCGATAGACTCGACCGTGATGGCCAACTCCAATAAGCTACTTACGTTCATATCTGTCCCGTGAAGGAATGATGATATTTTCCATGGTTTCTGTTGAACTTCCACAACCCATTTTCTGCTTATTTTACTTATAAAGTTTATAATCAATTTCATTCATTCCATAAAGGTTTTATTATCTTCTAATTTTATCGTTTTCCACCTAATAATACCATTAAATACGATCAAGCAATATACACATGTATCATATTCAGGTTAAGGTAATACAAATAAAAATTGAATCATTTATTGGCTCAAAGAGGTTATGAAGGCTTTGCATCGCTGCGTAGTGCTCGTAATCTATCCTTAAGATGTCTGTTTTCGTCCTGCAAGTCGACGTTCTCACGAAGAGTATTTCTAATAATTTTGTTCCATTTGTTCTAACACTTACTAAGACACTCCTTGAGGGTGGTTATTTCCTATTTCATGAGTGAATGCTCGTCTAGTAAAGCGTTCAACTCCTTGACCGAAATAGTAACAATTTATTTGTTTGCTTCCATCTTCGATTTCAAGTATTAAACAATAATAAAATTAGCCTTTATTTACGAAAGATGGATCAAATTAAATGAATATGAATTTAATAGGATTGGATGCAAATTGTGATATTAAAGTCATATAAATAGCATGAAATCAACAGCAGTCCTATTTGTCTTTGTCTTTGTCGGTGTTCTTTAATAATTTTGACCCTGTATAGGAAAGTACCCCTATATTTTCATCCTTATCTAAATTCTTCTTTACCTCTTCAGCCATATAGACAAACATCTATTCGATATTGAGACCAGTTTTTGCGCTGGTCTAAAAAAAGTTAACTCCTAAATCAGCGGCTAAATATTTTCCTTCCTCTTCGGAAACCTGCCGATCTTCGATCATATCTGATTTATTACCCACGAGTACTTTAACTACGCTATCAGAAGCATGCATTTTAATCTGTTTAACCCAATTTTCTATGTCAACGAAAGTTTATCTTTCATTGATAGCATAGGTAAGTACAATGCCCATTGCTCCACGATAGTAGGTCTGTGTAATAGTTTTGAACTTTTCCTGTCCAGCTGTGTCCCATATTTGTAGTCTAACCTTTTCCTTTCCAATGGTAATGGTTTTGATTTTAAAGTCTATGCCTATGGTGGTAAGATGCGATGTCATGAAGTTATCTTAACAAAATTTGAGTAGCATGTTGGTTTTGCCCACTCCACTGTTGCCAATAACTAGTAATTTGATTAAGCAGTCATAATTTTGATTTTTCTGCATCAGAGAATTTGAAGATTAATATATAAGGATATATAACTGATTTACTTATGCTCGATAATTGAAGCGAAATATCGAAGTAAAATACAATCAATTATTGAAATAATTAAACCAATCATTAAAATTAGATGTAAAGTGAATGAATAGGAAATTAAATTATTTGGCATACAATTATTGCTTCAAGGCTGGTGAACCTCAACCTCAGTCTAAACTTTTGGTGCGATGGGTGCTTCTTAAAAACTCGGTGGTGGTACCTACTCTTCTTTTTTCACTTCAGGTACCTCTTAAATATGTTTTACCTCTTCACTTTTTACTTCCTCCTTATTATCTTCTGGAGCTATGAGTAGTGGCTCTTCCTTTTAAATATTTTCCGTAGCTTTGGTCTCTTCTACTTTTACATCTTTTGGAGCTCCTCCCATTACCACTTTTCCTCCCTTTTTATTCGTATTAGATGTTCCTACTGGCTTTTTTTCAGGTACTACTTTGTCAGCAGGTTTAATTTTATTTGGAACTGGATTTTTTGTATTTGTTGGCAATGAAGGTTTTCCTGCTTTTGGGTCTTTCTGGTCTGGTTTTTATTGACTTGGATGCCCCTTTTTCTATTCAATTTTTTAACTTCCTTCTTCTTTTTTTTCATGCTAGTTTTAGCTAGTTTTAACTCCAATTGGTTTTTTTTAATGCACTCCGCTTTTATTCCCTAATGTCTCCTTCGTGTTAACTCCTTATCCAACCACACCTGGAAGCTTATTCTTGGGATCTTTTGGGTTTTTGGGATCCACATGAGGAGTAGTTTCTAAATAGAATTGCACATACCTTTATGGATGACTTGAGGTACTGGTTTATGACCAACAGTTGGGATTTTCCCGTTAACAGCCTTTGTGTTATCAACTTTAATCTACTCATGGTCGTCCTTCCCTTCCTCTTTTTTAAGATTGGCTTTGTCTTCTTATTTTTTACGACCTGCTTTCACTGTTTGCGGTCTATCAATTACCTCTTGCACGACCTTAACTGCTTCATAATAAAATCAATACGTTGTTTTTGAGGAATTTTTGATTGGGTAGAAGCTTGGAGCGCTGCCAGTTCAGTCTTAAATTTTTAGTTGTTCGTTTAAAGAGCAACTATCCTAGAAATTAAAGGTTCAATGGCTGCTTGAATCTTCTCATCAACTGTTAATTCCATTTTGGATATCTTGTTTATTATCTATTAAAAATATTTAAATTTAATTTTAATGTTAAGTGCTACCTTCAATGCCAATTGTGATTTGTTTAGGACTCTTCAAAGGATAAATTTAGTGCTCGAATGTTTGCTTAATTTTAATCTTGAATAATAGTTTAATATTTAATAATAATGGGTAACACTGTACATAAAGTCAGGAGAGGAATTCTTGAAGTCAAATAATCGATGCGTTTGTCGGATACATTCACGTCAATGCAACAGAAGAGGGGAGATCGATTTTTAAAGCTTTTCGTTTCCACTTTTGCAATATCAATGGCATTGGTACTCATTTGTTGATGAAGAATATTTATAGTCACATGCTACAGTATCAAATCGAAGCCAACTATATGGAATACAGAAAGAAAGTTGACTCCAATCTATCATGAAGCATGAATAAATAGAATGATCCCATATTAATATGATAACAGAATCATCAAAGATTCATTAATTTATAAGAAATCTTCGTTCAGCATGGCCATGAATACTCAATTTTAGTTCGTTTCACAATCAAAATGGTATAAATATTTATTTTGAAAGTATAATGTAG
>Ga0302280_1002232_pt1 | contig 15096 bp, 10 predicted proteins | sample III_Fen_E1_1_FD_198771 | JGI IMG/M metagenome (GOLD analysis project Ga0302280, IMG submission 198771) | Peat permafrost microbial communities from Stordalen Mire near Abisko, Sweden - III_Fen_E1_1 | ecosystem: Environmental > Terrestrial > Soil > Wetlands > Permafrost | place: Sweden: Abisko... | reverse complement strand
AACCGCCGCCTTATACTCTCGGGCTGGAAATAGATCCATATACTTTGCTTAAAGGCCTTGGCGTTTTTCCCTGAAAAACTTTTGAATCAGTTCCGCACATTCTTTTTCTAATTCACCGCTTACGACTTCTGTTTTTGAATGAATAAGTGATGGTGAAAACAAGGAATACCCTTTTTTAGGATCCTTGGCCCCATAAACTATCCTTGTGATATGCGCCCAGTGCAGCGCGGCGGCGCACATAGGGCAAGGCTCAATGGTAACGTATAAAGTACATTCCGTCAGATATTTGCCCCCGATATAGTTCTCCGCAGCAGTGATGGCGAGCATTTCCGCATGAGCGGTTACATCATTTAGTTTTTCGGTCTGGTTATATCCTTTTGCAATGATCGTCCTTTCTCCCACGATCACCGCGCCGATAGGCACTTCATCTTCTTCATACGCGCGTTTAGCCAGTTTCAGGGCTTCGCGCATATAAAACTCATCTTTTGATATTTCTTCTGACATTATTTGTTCTAACTTAGTATGGGCATAAAATTTTATGCCCCTACGAAAACAACCTTGCAATAAAATACGCCACCGCCGCTGCCGCTCCACCGATAAACATAGTCTCCAACCCACTAATGACAGGGTTTTTGGTAGTAACACGGCCTTTGAAATATCCAAAAACAAGCAATGCCAGCAATGTGGCTGCCACTGAAAATTTAAGTCCAACTCCCGGGTCATTCGTCAGCATGTAAGGGAGCAGTGGTATAAGCCCGCCCACCACATACGAGCCGCCGATAGTAAGGGCGCTGTTAACACTGCGTTTGGGGTCAGGCTCTTCGAGGCCAATCTCAAAGCGCATCATAAAATCCACCCAGGCTTTCGGGTTTCTTTTCAGGGCTTCTACAACCGGCTTGGAATCATTATCATCCACACCATATTCCCGGAGGATATCATAAATTTCAAGTTCTTCCTGGCGTGGCAGCTCCACAATTTCGCGTTCCTCGCGTTGGCGTTCACTGTAATAATGTTCCAGTTCTCCCCGCGCGGCTAGGTAGCCACCAAGTCCCATGGCTATGCTGCCAGCAGCTATTTCAGCAAGGCCAGCTGTGACCACGATTTTGGTGGATGCGCCCACCACGCTGCTCACACCTGCTGCCAGCGCGAAAGGCACTGTGAGACCGTCTGACATACCGATAACTATATCCTTGATCGTATCGCTGGCGCGAAAATGCTTTTCTTCATGCTTCATTCGTTTGGGTTTATGTGTATGCAAATATGGAGGATTTATTTCTTGGAAAGGAGGAAAAGCGCAAAATTCTTTTATAAATTAAGATCCTAAAATTCATTACTTCCCCACAACATTCACTAATTTTGCCCTGAAAATTTATTTAGTTTAATCTAAAATTTAAAATATATGCCATTCGATATTGACTTAATTAAAAGTGTTTATGAAAAAATGCCTTCCCGCATCGAAAAAGCCCGCCAAATTCTCGGCAGGCCTCTAACCCTCACCGAAAAAATACTGTATTCGCATCTCTTTGAAGCTGAGCCCACAAAAGAACTGCCAAGAGGAAAAGCGTATGTGGACTTCGCACCTGACCGCGTGGCGATGCAGGATGCTACCGCCCAAATGGCCCTACTCCAGTTCATGCTTTGTGGACGGGACAAAACGGCTGTACCTTCTACTGTCCATTGCGACCACCTGATACAGGCGCGTGTTGGTGCTGCCCATGACTTAAAAGACGCAGAAAACGAAAACAGCGAAGTATATTCTTTTTTATCCACTATATCAAATAAATACGGCATTGGTTTCTGGAAACCCGGCGCTGGTATTATCCACCAGGTAGTGCTTGAAAACTACGCTTTCCCCGGCGGTATGATGATTGGTACCGACAGCCATACCCCAAATGCCGGTGGCCTCGGCATGATAGCCATAGGCGTTGGCGGCGCAGATGCGGTGGACGTAATGAGTGGCATGGCCTGGGAACTGAAAATGCCTAAACTCATTGGCGTAAAACTTACCGGCAAACTCAGTGGATGGACGGCTGCAAAAGATATTATCCTGAAAGTAGCCGGTATCCTTACCGTAAAAGGCGGTACAGGCTGTATCCTTGAATATTTCGGCGAAGGAGCTGATTCTCTTTCAGCTACCGGTAAAGGCACAATCTGCAATATGGGCGCCGAAATTGGCGCTACCACTTCTCTTTTTGGCTATGACTCTAAAATGGGCGATTACCTGAGCCAAACGGGCAGGGAGGAAATAGCTGATCTTGCAGATGGTATTATGGAGCATCTCCGCTCAGACAAAGATGTGTATGACAATCCAACGAAATATTATGATCAGCTTATAGAACTTAATCTTTCTGAACTTGAACCCCACGTAAACGGCCCTTACACGCCGGATGCTGCCTGGCCTATTTCACAATTGGCTGAAAAAGCAAAAGAACATGGCTGGCCGCTTGAAATTGAAGTGGGATTGATTGGTTCTTGTACCAATTCTTCTTATGAAGACATTACCCGTGCAGCTTCCATCGCCCGCCAGGCGAAGGAGAAAAATATAAAAGCCAAATCAGAATTCACCATTACTCCGGGTTCTGAAATGGTACGTTTTACCACAGAAAGGGATGGCTTACTGGAAGTATTTGATGCCGTAGGCGGTATAGTGCTTGCCAATGCATGCGGCCCTTGTATAGGCCAATGGGCGCGTCATAGCAAAGACCCAAACAAGAAGAATACAATCGTTACATCTTATAACCGGAATTTCGCGAAGAGAAATGACGGCAACCCAAATACCCACGCTTTCGTAGCTTCTCCTGAAATAACCACTGCGCTGGCTTTGGCAGGTACATTGACCTTTAATCCATTAAAAGACAAACTAAAAACAGAAGATGGCAAAGAAGTTCTTTTGGATGAACCAAAAGGACTTGAATTTCCACCAAAAGGTTACGCAGTAGATGATCCGGGCTACCAGGAACCGGCCGCAGATGGAAGTGGTGTTGTTTTAAATGTATCTCCTGATTCTGACAGGCTACAATTACTCGCTCCTTTTGCTCCATGGGAAGGAACAGACCTTCATAACCTTATGCTATTGATAAAAGCAAAAGGTAAATGTACTACAGACCATATCTCCATGGCAGGCCCGTGGCTGAAATACCGCGGCCACCTGGACAATATCTCAAACAACCTCCTTATAGGCGCAATAAATTTCTTTAACGAAAAGCCGAATTCTGTTAAAAATGAGCTTACCGGCGAATATGGTGCGGTGCCTGATACTGCCCGCGCTTACAAAGCAAAACAAATAGGTTCGGTAGTAGTGGGTGATGAAAACTACGGCGAAGGCAGCAGCCGCGAACATGCCGCAATGGAGCCTCGCTTCCTCGGGGTTCGTGCGATAGTGGTTAAATCTTTTGCCCGAATTCACGAAACAAACCTGAAAAAACAAGGTATGCTTGCCCTTACTTTTGATAACCCTGCCGACTATGATAAAATACAGGAAGATGATAAAATCAGCATCCTTGGCCTGACAAGTTTTGCCCCTGGTGTGCCTTTAACCATGGAGCTTAACCATAAAGATGGCAGCAGCGATAAAATAACCCTGAACCATACTTATAATGAAATTCAAATTGAGTGGTTTAAGGCAGGAAGCGCGCTGAACCTTATCAGGCAGCAAATAGTGGCCTGATAAGCATTTAATTTACAACAATATTTCCCTAAAAGCGTTTTAGAAATGGCATATCTTAAGATATGCCATTTCTATTTTATATTTTTGATGTAATTAATGAAAGCAAAAAAACATAGCTTTTTTTTTATCCTGATATTCGCTTTTACTCTTTATTCAGCGAAAGGGCAAACCTCAAAACCTAAATCCGGTGATTTCGGGGCAGTAAAGAAAGACAGTATTTATTTTGCAATGCGAAATGCCGACAGCCTCAGGGACCAGGTTGATGCCATTGATATTGTTTATCATGTACTTAAGCTCCAGGAAAAGAAGGCACCCGATACAACCGGAAAAAAATTGCGAAAGGTGTATTATTCTGTCATTCCGGGAGTGAGTTATGCCATTCAATCAGCTTTTGGGATAGCCACGGCAGCCAATATCTCTTTTTACACGGTTTATACCGACGATGAAAACCTATCTTCTATTTCATTAACACCGACTTATACGCTTTCTAACCAGTTTTTTGTTGCGCTTGTTTCAAATGTATGGTCTCCAGGCAATGAATACAATTCTTTGGGCGATTACCGTTTTTACAGGTATCCGTCTATTACCTATGGGCTTGGAGGCAATACCCCGGTCTCAGCCGCTACCCGTATAGACTATTCCTATCTTAGGATATACCACGTAGTTACCAAAGCTATACACCCTGATTTTCTTGCCGGGATAGGGTATAACCTGGATTATCACTATGATATAAGAGAGAAGGATGTTAAATACGGTGAAGAAACTGATTTTGAGAAATATGGATTAAAGGATAAATCCGTTTCTTCCGGCCTCAGCCTTAATGTTATTTATGATGGAAGGAAAAATATAAATTACCCCGTAAAGGGCTATTATATGAACCTATCGGTGAGGCCAAATTTTACTTTCCTGGGTAGCGACAATAATTGGCAGGATATTCAACTCGACGTTAGGAAATATATCAGGCTCCCTGCAAACACAGAAAATGTCCTGGCCTTCTGGAACCTTAACTGGTATACCTTTGGAAAAGCCCCTTATCTGGACCTTCCTGCAACGGGTTGGGATACATATTCAAATATGGGTAGGGGATATATTCAGGACCGGTTTAAAGGTACGAAAATGGAATATCTCGAAACAGAATACCGGTTTAGCCTTTCGCGAAATGGCTTTTTCGGGATGGTGATATTTGCCAATGCGCAATCTATAGCCGACTGGCCCTCCGGGGCTTTCAGTACTGTACAGCCGGGTGTCGGCACAGGATTACGCTTTAAAATCAACAAAGGCGCCCATACCAATTTCTGTGTAGACTATGGCGTAGGCCTGCATGGCTCCAATGGCTTTTTCTTCAATTTAGGAGAGGTTTTTTAGGAAATTGAAAGTCTTCATTATTTTCCGATACAAAATTTTCCAAAAATATGCCCAAGTATCTCATTGTTAGTCACTTCACCTGTGATTTCAGACAAGAAACCAATGGCATGACGAATGTCGGCGGCAATAAGGTCGGTGGTAATATTATTGGTCAACCCGGTACGGATATTTTCTATGGCCGCACGGATATTGACGAGGATATGATAATGGCGGGCATTGGTAACTAATGTTTGGTCTATTTGTTTTTTATCAAGATCTAAACGAGATAGTATTTCAAATTTTAGCAGGTCAATATCACTTGTTTCTTTTGCCGAAATAAAAACAATGCCGGGCACTAAATTGAATTTTTTAAGATGGTTCTTTTCGGCATCAATATCTGTTTTATTCCCAATTGGGATGACTATTATATCTGCTGGCAGATTATTCAGGTCACTTTTCAGGGTATTGGCATCCGTTTCATTTACATCAAACAAATATAGGATAAGGTTGGCCTCATTCAGCTTTTCCATCGTTCGTCCTATGCCAATATTTTCCAAAGTATCGGATGTTGTTCTGATTCCTGCCGTATCAATAAAGCGGAAAAGGATACCTTCAATTGTTATAGTATCTTCAATGGTATCACGGGTAGTACCTGGTACATCGGAAACAATGGCACGCTCTTCATTAAGGATAGTATTCAGCAGGGTAGATTTACCGGCATTCGGGCGGCCAGCAATGACGGTTTTTATGCCATTTTTTATCACATTGCCAAGTTTGAAAGATTCTGCCAGGCGGGTGACTTCACTTTCAATTTCGTTTAATAATAACCTGAAGTGGTCACGGTTGGCAAATTCCACATCTTCTTCAGCAAAATCAAGTTCAAGCTCTATAAGTGCGGCAAAATTTAATAATTGCGCCCGCAACTCTTTTATCTTCTTAGAAAACCCTCCCCGCATCTGGTTCAAAGCCGTGTGGCGCGATGCGCTGCTTTCCGATTCTATCAGATCGGCTACTGCTTCTGCCTGAGCAAGGTCCATTTTGCCATTCATAAATGCACGCATGGTAAATTCCCCTGCCTTCGCAGGCCGGACGCCAATATTTACGAGCGCTTCCATCACGCTGCCTAAAATAAAAGATGAACCGTGAGTGGATATTTCGATTACATCTTCCCCTGTATAAGAATGGGGGGCCTTAAATACACTTACTATGACTTCATCAAGTAATTCTCCATTATTTAAAAGCGGGCCGTAGTGTAAGGAGTTCGGTGCTGCCTGAGAGAGGTCTTTTCGTGGAAATAAAAGATTTGCTTTAGCAATTGCTTCATTGCCGGAGAGGCGAATAATGCCAATAGCGCCAATTCCGGGAGGTGTGGCAATGGCGGCTATGGTATCTTGAGAAGGGAAATTCATTTGAGGCAAAGTTACTTAAAAACTATTGCCACAAAGGCACAAAGAAAAGCAAATAAAATTGACTGTAAGACCGCAAACTTATGAAATAATGCAAATTGAACCTTATCTTTGAGGATATAAAATCCTGAAAGAAAAAGTATGTTGGTTAATATAGTTTGCGGTTTAATAGGGCTCATATTTGGCGTTGCATTGGGCTATTTGTACTTAAAATCGGGTATAGCTAAAAGCTTTGTTCCCAAAGCAGAAAATGATACCCTGCTTGCAGAAAAGAATGGGCTTGAAGTGGAATTGGCGAAAAGAAAAACAGAAAAGGATATTGAAATTGGCTACGTTAGCAGACAATTGTATGAACAGGTATTCAATAGTACAAATGCAATTGAGGCTAATTACCAGGCTGAAAAGAAAAAGTTAGAAATTCTATCACAAACAACAATAACTAAAGAAGAAGTAACAAACAAATATGTATCAAAGGACGCTTATGAGCAAAAGGTTAACGACCTGAAAATTGCCAATAATGAAATCGAGAAAAAAGATGTTCAAATTTTATCCCTTAACAATCAGTTAATAACTATAAAGAGCAGAGAAGAAAATCTGAATGAAAAATTTGAAACCCAGAAAAAAGACATAGAAAAATTGAATGAAAAGTTCAGTACCGAATTTGAAAATATTGCGAATAAGATATTAGATACTAAATCCGAAAAATTTACAGAATTGAATAAAACCAACCTGAAAACTATACTGGAGCCTTTAGGAAAAAATATTGATGAGTTTAAAACGAAAGTGAATGAAGTTTATATGGCTGAATCAAAAGAAAGGTTTTCGCTTGGTGAAAAAGTAAAAGAACTGGCGCTGCTTAACCAGGTTATAAGCGAAGAAGCCCGAAATCTGACTAAAGCCTTAAAAGGTGAAGCAAAAACACAGGGAAGATGGGGGGAAATGATCCTGGAAAGTATTTTGGAAAAATCTGGCCTGGTGAAAGGCCGTGAATATTTTATGGAATATGAATTGATGGATTCAGAAGGGAAACCACTGAGAAGTGATAGTGAGGGACGAAAAATGAGGCCAGATGCCGTTATTAAATACCCCGATAACAGAAACGTCATTATTGATTCTAAAGTATCATTAAATGCCTTTACCCGTTTGTTGGAATCGACCGATGTTGAGGAACAGAAAAAAGAATTAGAAGCACATGTTACGGCAATTAAAAATCATATTATTGCTTTGAGCGCCAAAGGATATGATGATTATGACAAAGCCCTTGATTTTGTTATGATGTTCCTGCCAAGCGAACCGGCTTATATTGCAGCTTTACAAGGCGATCCTGATTTATGGAATTTTGCTTATGATAAAAGAATTTTGCTTTTAAGCCCTACAAACTTGATTACCTCATTAAAATTAATAGTTGATCTTTGGAAAAGGGAATATCAGAACCGAAACACTATGGAAATAGCGGAAAGGGGTACAAAGTTGTATGAGAAATTTGTTGGTTTTATCAGTAATTTAGAGGATGTTGGCGTACATATTGGAAAAGCCCAAGGCAAATATGATGAGGCATTTAAGCAATTAAGTACCGGAAATGACAACTTAGTTGCTCAAGCCACAAAACTAAAAAACCTGGGTTTGAAAATTAAGAAGGATAAAGAGCTTCCGCAGGAAATTGTTAAAATAGCAATGGGCGATGAGCCAACTGAATAAATATCATAAGGATTTGGGTAAGAGGTGCCACCTTTTTAAAAGGTGGCACCTCTGGGAACGGCGGCGATAAATAATGGCTACATGTTTGGATATTTCAAAAGAAAATTGTAAATTGCAGTTCCGCCTTAGATGAAATTAGGTAGGGCGACGAAAAAACGATTTCGTTGTTTATTTATTGGTGAAAGGTTGTCTGAATTATGATTAAAAGATTGGCGTGATTTTTTAAAAAACGACGTTTTGAGCAAACTGGCCTCTAATTTTCCATAATTGCCTCTATTTAGTGTCGATTTAAAATGTAAGTCGTTGTATATAAACAAAATAAATTTTAAAAAATGAAATTCCCTCTACTTTAGAGGGGAAATAGAGGGATAAAAAAGCAAATGGGTGATATATAGTTAATTACGGTTTATTAGGGGCCAGTTTGCTGGAAATGGCGTTTTTGGTGTGTCATTCGAGGAGATTGGTTATTTTTTGGCAAGCAAGCGAGTAGTCAATTACCAAGGCAGGAGCAGCCAAAAAATTCCCCAATGACGGCGCTAATTTCCGTCATTCATAACCCATAACCGATAACTCATAACTATTTCTGAGAAGTAGCCCAGCCGAATACCTGTTTCATCAGGTCTGAGGTTTGGAGGGCAGGGTCGTTGCGGATACTTTTTTCCTCTACGGCCAGCCTGCCAAAGAGGCCGTCAAGGGCTTTGTTGGTAGCGTACTGTACAAGGTCTGTTTTTATCGGTTTTACGAAAGGCACTTTGTTGTAAGCCGTAGCGATTTCATTATATAACTGTGGTGCATTTAACTTATCAAGCGCAGTTTTCATCACCGGGGCAAAAAGGCTGTATAATGAAGAATAGGTGGCGTTTTTAAAGTACAGGGTAGCGGAATTGTCAGGCCCGGTTAAAATATTTTTGCCGTCGTTGAGGGTCATTGACGTGATGGCATTGACAAAAATGGGGGCCGCTTTACTGGCAGCATCTTCGGCGGCGCGGTTCATTTTTATTACAAAGTCGTCTATCTGTTTGCCCATACCCATAGCGCGAAGCTTAGATTCTGCTTTTGCCATATCAGGCGGTACAGGTATCTTATATTCAGCATGGTCCAGGTAACCTCCGGGAGCGGAAAGAAAGCCGGTAGCATGATCGGTCGCAGATTGCAGGGCTTGCTTTAAAGCGCCATTAATATCATTGGTAGATGGAATGCCAAGTTGCCTGTTTTCAGCGGGCTTGAAAGCAAAGGAAAGGGTGAGCAGTAAAAAAATAAGCGTCTTCTTCATATTGTTCATTCTTTAATAAGGGAGCAATTTACAACAATCAAGCCAAATAAAAATGCGGATTGCGAAATACGGATTTGCTATTTTCAATAAGTATTTGGTTGTTTTAAACTTAATTCCTTTAAATTTGTTCCCATAATAAATATAAATATTATGGCATTTACATTACCTGCACTACCTTATAGCTATGGCGCCCTGGAGCCGCATATTGATGCGCAAACCATGGAAATACATTATACCAAGCACCACCAGGCATACCTGAATAACCTGAACAATGCAATTAAAGGCACAGACGCCGATAACCTGGGCATTGAAGAGATAATTAAGAATATATCGAAATATCCTATGCCTGTGCGCAATAACGGCGGTGGCCTGTGGAACCATACTTTCTTTTGGGAAAGCATGGCGCCAAATAGCGGTGGGGAGCCTTCGGGCGTACTGGGAGTAGCCATTGATGCTGCTTTTGGTTCATTCACTAAATTTAAAGAAGATTTTTCCAACGCTGGCATTACCCGGTTCGGTTCAGGCTGGGCATGGCTTGTGGTACAAGACGGCGCGCTAAAAATAGGCTCAACCCCTAACCAGGACAACCCTTTGATGGACATAAGCGAACTGAAAGGCTCCCCTATACTTGGCCTGGATGTTTGGGAACATGCTTACTACCTGAAATATCAAAACCGCCGCCCTGACTATATCGGCGCATGGTGGAATACAATAAACTGGGAGCAGGTAAGCCGCCGCTTCCATGATGCGAAATAACCTTTTCCAATTCATGTTAACCAGAAGGGCAGGAAATCCATTCCTGCCCTTTTTTGTTGGTTATGAGATTAAATATCCGTAATATTTTAGCTTCCTACGAATAAATGTCAGAAGCAGGTTTCAGGAACTTTATCAAAAACAAAACCAGGAATAAAACCAAAGAAACTCCTGATAATACAAAGAAAATATCTGCAGCCAATTTATGTTTTATCAATAAGCTTATCCCGATCATGCCAAGAATATTCCAGGCTATGAATAAAAAAGGGACAAGTAAATTTCCGCTAAACCTGCTTTTTATTTTATCCCTTTTAGAAAAAAGGAAGCCCGCGATGAGGAGATAAGCAACGCCAAAAGCAAATTGGTTGCCCGAATTTACAAGGTTCAAAAACATACTTCCAATGCAAATCAGCCCGCCGATAAGGAAGTAGACATACAGGTATTTTAACATAAGAATAAGGTTTTATTTGAAATCATTAAGCGAATATAGTCTTTTATAAACAAAAAGGGCGCACCTAAGTGCGCCCTACCCCCAAAGATCAATATCCCCTCAATTTCTAATTCTTCATTATCTTTCGGGTTTGCATACCGGCTGAATTAGATACATTCAGCAGGTACATGCCTTTTGTCAGGCCAAACATATTTATACTTGTCTGGGTTAATCCTGCCGTGGCTTCTGCCTTTTCAGATGCTATTACTTTTCCCTGCACATCCGTCAGTTTCATTGTAAAAGATTCTGCAGCGCTTGTAGTGTAATTAATATATATCCTGTCTTCTTCAGCATTATACCATGCTTTTAAGGCGGCGTCGTTTATTGTGCCAAGGTCTAATTCCTTTACCGGGCTGTAAACAAAATTCCCATTCATATCTACCTGCTTCAGCCTGTAATATAACACCTGTGTCAATAGAAGGTTTATGTTTAAATCGCTGTAGTCATAATTATGTACGTCGCTTGTAGTGCCGTTTCCGTTTACGTCACCAAGAGAATCCCATACCTTGCCCTGAAGCGAGCGCTCAATGCCAAAATAGTTATTGTTTTTCTCAGAGGCTGTTTGCCATTGTAGCAGTGCATTGTTTCCGTTTTTTGAAACGTCAAAAGATATAAGCTCTACAGGCAATGGCTGTGACGAGCTACCTGTAGTCCAGCGTGAAAAAGTATTGATGCCATTAAGCGTAACAATATTGTTGGTAAGGTCACGGGTAGCAAAGCCCATATATGTCCAGTTCATACCATCGTCTGTCGAACGGAACAGCGCCAGTTCTGCTGCCGGAATGCCATTTAGCTCGCTGCTGTTATAATAAAAAGACATTGTTGCGTTCAACCTGGTATCATTCGCCGGGTGAACGTCGAAAAAGCGTTTTGTACCCTGCTCCACTCCTTGTTTAGTCATGCCGTATTGTATTGCGCTATCACCCGTTCCGCGAACAATTACTGTATAACCGGGCGTGCCGCCAAGCGCCTCCAGACTGAGGCCAATGCTTCCAAAATTATAGCTTGTATTGGAAGCTACGTATTGAGCGTATTTCACATATCCTGTTACTTCACTACCGGGTATCTCATAAAGTTTAGCAGTAGAATCCATAAAAATTGTATCCCTGGTAAGCATAGTATTTATCATACCGTTTGTAAACACAAGCGAGTTTTTTAAATATGTTGGGCCTACCATGTTTTTGTAGCCGGCGCCCGACACTTTCAGGTTATAATAATTAGCCCCGCTAAAACTCTGCGCCCCTGTTCCGCTCATTTCAAAAAGTCCTTTGCCTGAATACATGTTTATGTTTCCATTGTTCAGGTTTCCGGTTATGTTCAGTGAGCCATTATTCTTTACTATCGCTTTTCCGGTATTTTGTATATTTCCGCCGAAATAAAGGGTGGCCCCTGCCCCGATATACAGGGTATCTCCGTTGTTATAGAGGGTTTGCCCCCTTGCCATGCCGCAGAATAATACTGCGGCCATGGCCAATGCTATTTTATTTCTCATAATTCTTAGTTATGACTTAAAATCCACCAGCCTGAACCATCTGATTGAATAGTTATTGCATTGTATTGGTTGGCCATTTTGTATGTGCTGCTGCCATCTATGTACTCTGTACCGGAGTTGCCTTGTACCGTTACGGCTGCGCCGCTTGCTATATTTTTAATTACATAAATACGTCCTGTACATCCGCTTACAGCCGGTAATGTAATAGTCATGGCGCTGGAACCATTGCAAAGAATGGTATGGTCGCCCACTGAAGCCTTATATGAAGAAGTTTGGGTGGAAATAGCTGTTGCAAATGAACCTCCATCGGTTATTGTGGAATTTGGAGACGTGCTGTTTGCACCTACGCTTAACCTGTAATTGGTAGCATCGAAGTAAAAATTTGTGTTATTTTGAGCTACATCATTTGTTGAACTCATGAACAATACTGCTCCTGAAGGTAATTCCTTCAATCTGAGGCCAGATGCCCCACCCGTGCCTGAATTTATTTCAACCTTATTTGCCGGAGTATTTGTACCGATGCCAATATTTGCTCCATTACCCAGCACTATAGCATTACTTTCACCAACAGTAGCATGGTAGCCAATAGCGGTGGCGTTAGTAAATGTACCTGCACTCGCGTCCGCACTATCACCGATGAAAGTATTTTCAGAGCCTGTAGTATTAGTAAAGCCTGCATGATATCCACTTGCAGTATTCTGGTTACCGGTAGTGGTACTGAAACCTGCTTCATACCCTTCGAAATTATTATAACTTCCGCTTGTGTTTTTATTACCGGCGCTGTCCCCAACAAGGTTATTATGTGCACCTGAAGTATTGCTCTTACCTGCTCCCTGGCCAACAAATACATTACTTGTCCCTTTGGCACTCAATATCGGTACACCGGTTATCATGTAAGCTGAATCTGAATTAATGCCACTCAATACATCCAGGCCATGTTTAGGTGACTTGCCAATACCGACATTGGCCGTATTGCTATTGGTAATATTGTTACCCGTTGTAGTCCATTGTGAATTTCCACCTGAGGCAGCTACACTTATATTTGCCCATTTTGTGCCATTGTAAATATAAAGGCTGTCTACTGTGTTATCAAACACTTCCAACCCTGTTGCTGGTGAAGAAATGGCTTTGCGCTGTGTAGAAGTCATCCTTGGTGCAAGAAATCCCTGGGTATTAGATGTAAGGTCAAGAATTGCCGTAGCTGCCGGAGTAGAATTACCTATACCAACATTTGCAGAACCGTTGCCTAAAACAATAGAATTGCTTTGGCCCACTTTGGCATTATAACCAAGAGCCATTGAATTGGTAAGGCCTGTTGCACTTGCATCGGCGCTATCACCGATGAATGTATTGCGGTTACCATTATAACTATAACCTGATTTTGTACCGATATTTACATTGCTGTATCCGGTAGTATTTCCAAAACCGGCATAGTAGCCTGAAAAGTTATTATTAACACCTGTGGTACTTGAGTAACCCGCATTATAACCAATAAACTGGTTATTGTTGCCGGTAGTATTTGATAGACCAGCCTGAAGCCCTGAAAAATAATTATTATTACCAGTTGTGTTTGCGTAGCCAGCAGTATATCCTGAGAAGTAGTTGCTGTTACCTGTTGTATTGCTTAACCCTGCCTGGTACCCTGAAAAGTAGTTATAGTAACCGGTGGAGTTGCTATAACCAGCATCGTAACCAAGGAAAGTATTGTTATAACCTGTAGTATTAGTAAGGCCAGCATAATAACCAAGGAATACGTTATTACCACCTGAAGTGTTTGCAATACCTGCTGCATTTCCGACAAATACGTTATTGCCACCGGTAGTATTTGCCCAGCCAGCCTCATAACCAATGAATGAGTTATTACCACCTGTAGTATTGTTATAGCCTGCTGCATCCCCGCTAAAATAATTATTAGCGCCTGTTGTATTTTTATTTCCTGCAAAATATCCAAGGAAAGTATTGTTTGATCCTGAATTATGGAGGCCTGCACTTTGGCCAAGAATAACATTCCCACTGCCTTTTACACTTAATACTGTAGTGCCACCCGTTAAGAAACTGTCAGCATTTACAGGGCCTTTTACATCAAGTGAATAACTCGGGCTTGATTTACCAATGCCAACATTTGCTGTATTGTTATTATAAATATTGTTGCTGCTTGTGGTCCATTGAGAAGTGCTGCTACTTGCAGGCACGCTTATATTTGTCCATTTTGTGCCATTATATATATAAAGACTGTCGACAGTATTATCAAACACTATCAATCCAGTGGCCGGTGAGGAAATTGCCTTGCGCTGAGTTGTTGTCATCCTTGGTGCGAGCATCCCCTGTGTTGTGGATGTAAGATCAAGAAGAGCAGTAGAATTTGGTGCAGAGGTACCTACGCCCACATTTGTGCCGTTTCCAAGGACAATAGCATTACTGGTCGTTACTTTGGCATTATATCCAATGGCTACTGAATTTGTACCGCTCACTGAAGCGCCTACCCCTAATGCTACGTCCTGGCTACTGTATCCAATATTGGCATCTGCCCCTATGGCAACGGAAGTGCTCGCATTATTGATCGCACTATCACCTATTGCCATAGAAGTAGTTAAGCTCCAGCCAACGTTTGCTTTTCGGCCAATTGCAATTGAACTGGCGCTGTTTGCTGTTGCTGTAGACCCGATGGCAATTGAGTTAGTCCCATTGGCCTGGGTTTGGCCTGAAGAGGATGCATTACTGCCTATGGCAATTGAATTGCCTGAAGCAGCATTTGCATTATCGCCCAAAGCTATTCCATCAGTGATACTCCAACCTACTGTTGCGCCCTTGCCGATAGCCAATGAATTGATACTGTTCGCGGCTGAATTGGTGCCGATTGCAACTGAATTTTTGATGTTAGCCTGAGCGTTATTTCCTATGGCATAAGCGCTGTCTGCTGCTACTGCTGCACTTTGGCCCATTGCTAATGCGCCCGTAATGCTATATCCCGCA
>Ga0302280_1002230_pt1 | contig 15098 bp, 5 predicted proteins | sample III_Fen_E1_1_FD_198771 | JGI IMG/M metagenome (GOLD analysis project Ga0302280, IMG submission 198771) | Peat permafrost microbial communities from Stordalen Mire near Abisko, Sweden - III_Fen_E1_1 | ecosystem: Environmental > Terrestrial > Soil > Wetlands > Permafrost | place: Sweden: Abisko... | reverse complement strand
ATATTATAGGGTAAGGATTACCATCCTCTAAGGAAAATTAAAGAAACTCTTGATCTTCTGCGAATGAAATCAAAACTTTATCATGAGCATTACGGAGGAGATTTGGTTGAAAAATAATCTTCCATTATCTACAACTTCCCTGAGAATAAATAGGAATTGGCCATTAAAGTAGAAACGGAGTGCAAAAATGTAGTTAAACAATATTAATTTATTAAAGTAACGCGGAAAGGAATCAGAGTTAAGGTAGTTTGGAATTTGGCCCTCTCAGCTCGAATGTTAAGGACTCTCTGTTAAATTAAATACCTCAATTATGGTCCCTTAGGTAATTTTAACATAGTTGTGGATTCAATAAACCTTAAAGAACTGAAATAAGATTTCAGGCTGTTGATTGAATATAAGCCAAAGTTATTCCTGTCGACAAGTGAAACAGAAGTGAAATACTATAGTTATGGAAATAATCAACCAGCTTCTTGTACCATTATTCCTGATTAGAAGAGATAATGATAATATCTTCATTTATTATTGTGAGTCACATAAATATCGTTGAAAACACGAGTCAATTTTATTATGTAGTTTAATTCAATAATCTCAACAATTGAAACCAGTGGAGTTATTTTATTTTCTGAAGCCAAATAACGAGCAGATGTCCATTCTATTCAAACTGTCACTCCATCAGTCTGAGTTCGATGATATTTTAATCATGATCTAATGATCTCATTTACTAATTTTTGGGTTGTTTTGTTTATAAATAAAATTTTACTCATTCTTGCTAGTTTTCAGTTATTAAGAAAAGTTATTTTGAAAATTCCATAAGCTAAGTGAATGTATTAGCTTTCTTTTCTCCAAGCCAAATCTATAATTGATTTTAAAATTAATCAGTTTTATCGTCAACGACGACCATGCGAAAAGTTAAGTAAAATAAGTATAATTTATATCAAACCAATGATGAGTAGTATAACTTAAACTCATCTTTGGATAGTTTGTCTTGATACTTCGAGTTGCAAGTTTATAGTAACATTTTTGCATCTTTTTTAGTCACCAAATGCGTTGTCTTGTTTACCACCATCAAATCCTTTAGCATGCATAGTATTTAATCTATTTCCAAGAAATTTGAATGATTTTTGTCATATTTTTTAAAAAGAATGCTAACAAACTTTTCAGCATCACTCTAATGTCCTTTTTATGGTAGATATCCAAAGTTATCATTTTCTGATATCTGTGACTCAGTTTAGGTAGTGTCTAAGTAATCAGATTTAGGCAATTTTTTTTGCGGTTACCTGGTTCCAATACAATTTCCCATTGATATAATTATACGTTTATAATTATTTTGAGGAGACGGGGCTATAAACCAAGCAAAAATATATGTTTTTTATCTATAAATTTCACAGCGCACGTCTTCAACATTGTTAAATCAAGATTGCGGATAAAGAATGGTGAGATAATACAAATTCTCAATTATTCTCATCTATGAAAAATTAAAAGATTATTTAATTATTGAAATGAGTCTCGGCTGGTCTGATGATGAATAGATGAAATTCTTATGCTATATCAAATTACTCTGAATTGAATTATTTAATGCTAATAAAGTTAACTCTAATATTCTTTATAACATAATGGAATTATATGGAATGAATTATGCTATTAATATGAAACAAACCTACTTAATAACAATATTAAAAATACACTTAGTCTTTGACTTTTATCATCAGTCTTGGCAGCATTTTTTATCAGGCAAACAATTAAATTAAAATAATCGACTACATTGTGTCGATTGAGGCGAAATCAACTTAATCAAGAAATCGGGTATTATTAATATTATCTACGATATAGGTGTGCTTTAGTATTGGTGTCATTAGTTCAGAATCCTTCTTGGAGCTAATGATCGGGATATTAATTTTCATTTGGAGTCGTTCTGCAAACTTTGGATTGTATGAAATCGTCCTTTTGAATTACTATCAAATTTAGAGGGTGTTAAATTACATTTTTACTGTTAATCTATTGAATTAATGGAATTAATAAATCGTTTTAACAATATTTAAAAATGAGAGCCTTTAAGATGTGATAAAGACATTAAAGCGGAGCTGTGCAACTAACTAACTATCCTTATAATATTATATTTCCTATTCTTTTATCAATTAACATCCTTTAATATCTAAAATAGTTATTTAATTCTTTTGTTTAATTAGGTCTATAGAATAAGATTTGCAATAAGAGGATTGTCATTCTTTAGAAAGAAGATCAATGATTTTATTTGTTTATTCCTCTGAACATTTGATCTTGCACTACAAATTATATATAAAACCATTAGGAAAATAATATTTTTATGGATAGTGGCATTTATTTCATCCGAACATATCCAAAACCTGCTATTTTTGATTATCCATGGATAATCAGCTGTTGATATTATCTCGCTTGAATGAAACAAAATTTACCGATTGCAAAAAACACCATAAGCTATTTTTCATCGTATTCCAAATACATTCTATAAAATCAACATATTTTTGAATGGTTGTAATGCACCCGTCAAGGGAAGTTTAAATTTGAAACTCTCAATGCCATTCCAAGAGCATTCAATAATAAACTCACCTGAACATATCGAAAATAAAAGAAGCTCCATTTTGTTGACATAAAATAATTCGAAGAGATAAAACCAATATAATATCATATGAGTGATTCATAGTATTTATATAGCTAGGATTTGCTTATCTTATTGCTGTGGCGAGCTTTAGCATTATCAAGTAATTGTTTGACTTCTAACATCGTTATTTTGAGTCCTGTCTTGTTAGCTGCTTAGAAATCCTTCAGCATGCAAAAGATTTAATCGATTTATAAAAAATTGGACTTATTTTTGTCGTAGGTTTAAAAAACATAGTTGATCAGATTTTATGTATCCTTTTAGCAACCTATTTTCGTTGAAGGGACTTCTGAAAGGCCACTCAGTGATGTCGCTTCGATGGAAAGTATCTTGTCAGCATTTTAAGATTGTTGGTATTTAATCTTAGACTCCTTGACTCCCATGCAATTCCCCATTTATATTCAATTATAATTTATTTTAATTTGTATTCGTTTGAGATCAAGATCGTTACTTCCAACCTTAAATTAAATAACTATGAGAGAAAAAAACTTCCAAGCATGCAGACATAACATTTCGGGCAGGAAGATAATATAAAAATGATTGATAAATTTTACAGGACGGCTGATCTAAAATTAAAATGTATTACAGTCTTTGTTAGATAACATTTAATTTTATTTACTTTTCAATTTTACTTGATCTCCATAGGCTCAAGTCCGTATGATTCATCGTGCAATCGTTAATGAGCTTAATTGATTAAAATACATAAATATCAAAGTTAAACAATTTTCAACAAAATTATAGATATAGCAAATTAAACTTCATGCTATTATTTTTATAGAATTGATGAGTGTAATTAGCAAATGAGATCATATCATATCTTGCTATTTCTATTTATTTAAATGGCAAAGTACACCCAATTTTTATCTCACTTCCTATACTTTTCTAAGAAGAACTTCGCTTTATTAAGAGCATTACCTAACTTAATAACAATTAATCAAATGATATTTGAGATCCAGATTATCATTTCCAAGCCTTTCTATTTTATCAAGCAGTTCTTTACTTTATTATTCGCTTAATTGCCCTTTTTCATTCATCTTATAGCCTAAGGCTCGCAAATTTAAGTAAATGTTTGGATAACGTTTGCTTTTCATTTTATCGGAAGCCTATAAGAGATGAATGGCTATTTTTATTCTTAAATCTTATTATAATCTTTTTGGTATATTTCGATACACAAATCCCAATGCTTCCTGATTAAGATGAAGATCATTATAGCCTTGTTCCTTTAAATAATAAACTTATTTCGAAAATCTGTTGAGTTCAGATTCGGAAAAATGTTGGTACAGATTTTAATACATATTTTTATTTTTTGCGAGTTAGTTCACTAATTCTTCTTTTGACCGATCTTAAAATAAAGATTGACTCTGAGAATTTTTGCTCAAATAATCTGCAACGGGCTCTGGATTCTATTGTAAATTTTTCATGAAATTTGATATTTAAACTCTTGCAATTGCGTCAGTTCTTAAGTCTCCCAATCGATTTGGAACATTTGATATTGACGAAGTTTCCTTTTTATTTTAGGGCGACAGGGTTAGTTTTAGTTCCTTAGTTGTTAAGAAAGCAATCTCTTTTGGGAAATTAGGATCATTTAAGAGACACCCATTATCGAGATCTAAATCAATAATTTACTACTTTTGAAAAAGATGGTAAGGTGGGGAATCCAAAAATGAATATTTTAATTCAACCCTCTCTTTTAAAACTCTATTCTTAGTACATGTTCCTTCAAGTCATATAGATTTTTCAATTGATTTTTCTATACGTTGATCGTAAAATTTTTTCCAAATAGTTAGTAACTGATCTCTTAATCTTTTAGCATAACTTGATTTTATTAAGATATTCTATAATCTGCTTAAAAATATCTGGAGTCTTAAAATTGATAATAATTACAAAAATATTGGCTTATCAAATTACTTTTCAATTAATCGATCATCGCCTGCCAATCATTAGTTTTCCAGCTGTGTTTGGTCTATCATTGTATACGCTTTTTATCTTACCTAACTTATCTGTCCGCTACATTCTCTCTCGTGACATCAGTCTCACTCTATCTCTGTCCACTTTTTTGTTGTTTTTGCATTATCGTGCATTTTATAAAACATTTCTTAGTTTTTCGGTCATTCCATTTTCTTCGCCAAGGTTTTTTTATGAAAATTTCACAGCTTTCTAAATAAAGTAATGAATACTTAATAAATAGCTATTGATTCCTAAAATCTTTCCAAGTGCTCTAATTACACAGCCATATTATGGTAAGCAATGGATAACACCAAAAGTCTCTAGGATCCGATTTTTGATGCTCCAAGAATCTCCTCTTGAAGCAGGGTGATAGAAAATAATACATTTTATAAGGCCTATTTATGACGACCCAGCTGCGATAGAACTGCACATAAGTTGAGATATGTATCAGCCAAAGTATCTTATTTTTGACTTTTCCATTCGAGAGCGAGGGCATCTTGTAAACATTGAAGAGCCGTCCTTAGCTTTCCTGTTTTACGGTAATAGCAAGCTTTATTATTAAGAGTTATGGCCATATACTTAGGTTGATTGGCAGCAAAGGCATCTGCTTTCTGCAAAAAGATTAGAGACAAATCCGGTTTATCTTTTTGGAGGAATATCATGGAAATGAGATTGCAGAGTTCACACATCTTGATCGAAACTCTCTCATATTAATCGCTATCGCTACCAAAATAATTCTTATTGAACTCGAGAATCTCTTGATACTTATCTAGAGCTTACTTATATCGTGCTTCCTTCTGTAGCTGTTCGCCTTGACTCTCCAAAGCTTACATTCTTTCTCGCATAGTCGGGTCCATCTTTCGAAAATTATTATAATTATTAAATTCTTAATCATAACAACATTCGTTAGTTCTATCAATTTTAACGTTTTCTTTCTTTTAGATAATTTGGCAATACTTTTATCATAACTGTTCGATAAATAATTTGAATCAACAAGGTTAAAGTTGTATTCGCCATCATAGTAATATTCCAAATAGACAAAATATTTCAGTGAGACCAGGGAGTCCGTAGAATAAATTCTTTTTAAAAGTATCAGTTTGATTTAATTCTCAAGACAACTGATTAAATTCAATCCAAATAAGTAAACCATTCGATCAATAGATGATTAACTCTATTTGATGGTCGGTATTATTAAATTTCTTTTACTGTTATTATTGATGGTGAATTTTCTTTATATATTATTGGTTTTCTGTGTGGAATGAGCATTTCGTCGAGCACTATTGGAGGAGGTCGAACCAAACTTAAGGTCATCTTTCTGGGCGATCAAACTGTTGGAAAATCTTCAATTATCGAGAAATATATCAAAGATAAGTTTTAAGAGGGCCTCAATGTATTTATACTTGTACTCAGCCTACCATCGGTATAGACTTTCATATTAAAAATGTGACAAGAAATGGTCATCAGTATAGAATGCAGCTCTGGGATACTGCCGGACAGGAAAGATTTCGCAGCTTAATACCCAATTACATGAAAGACGCACATTGCGCAGTCATGGTGTATGATATCACCAAAAGGACATCTTTATAAAATATTAAAGTTTGGAATGATATGTTTCGATAACACCAAACTCCAGACGCCATTAAAGTTTTGGTTGGCAATAAAGCTGATCTTCAGAATCGATAAGTCTCTAAAAAAGAAGGTGAGCTCGAAGCTGCGAGACTCGAATGTCCAAACTATTAGGCTTCTGCAAAAACTGGTAAAAAGTTGGATTAACTATTCAATTTTATTATCGATAAAATTGTGGATAATATTTAAAACTAAAAACGCCTGCCCCCTGCCATCGAGAGAGAGGACAATAAATAATAAGCAAAATATCGATCCATGGATTATTTGGGCGCCAGTAAATTTGAGCTAAAACAAGAGGAAACCAACCAAACCATCCAAGCTAACAAGTTCTGCTGCTCGAACACTTGAGATTTGAATAAATTTATATATCTTAGGAGGGCATTCTCAACTTTGAAACGTAGAATATATTTATTTTATTTGTATCATTAGTTTCAATATTTATTTCCGCCTTTATAAATCAAGATAAAGATAATGCACGTTTTCGAATTTTCCTTCTATTGCACAGCTTTGGTCTATGTCTTTTTCTATTAGTTCTCTCTCTTCTATTGGTTCTTCGCCTTTGTGGGCCTGTATATACTTATTTCGATGATCTATCCCAAGACCCAGAATTTGAGTGTCAGACGTAAACTTGCTTTAGCAAATTGGAATCCACCCAGTGATGGTCTTATCTACAATCGAATCCCTCTCAAAGTTGACAAGCTCTTGAAATACATTGATACCTTTCCTTTGGACAAAAGGCCAACCATCACTCACTATGTGATTAAAGCTTGTGGCTAAGTATTAAAAGAAAACCCAGATTTAAACGGTAAGTTAATCTTTGGTAAATTTTTACCTTATTAAACTTGTGATGTTTCCTGTTTGGTCAATATTGACGATGGAAATGATGTCGGTCAAATGCTTATTAAGGATGTACCTAATAAATCAGTTTAAGAAATAGGTAATTTAATAAGAGCTAAAGCCTAAAAGTTACGACCCGAGGGGGGAGATTCTTAGCATAAAAAAAGGATGGCCTTGCTGAAACTTCTTCCTTCATTTCTTATTGGCATCATCTATAAATTAAGCATCTTCTTAACTTCTCATTTAGGAGTGAACATTCCATGGATGGGCCTTACTAAAGACCTCATGGGCTCGATGATTGTTACTTCTGTGGGACCCTTTGGTTATGTTGATGCCTCTACTTCTTTTTTCGGAACTACTGGGCAGTGGATTTTAATGACTGTTAATGCGTGCCATCAGTAAGTCATCATTGAAAATGGGATACCAGTAATAGCTAATATTGTCAACATAAACTGCACTATCGATCACCGCTATCTATACTCCGGAGGAAGGGGAAAAAACTTAGTGCCTATCTTTAATCGTGTCTTTGAAAACCCATAAAATTACACCGAAACCTCTCAGCAAAAAAAGAATAACTGATTTGATTTGTATTTCATTAAAAAATTAAAATCATTGTGGCCTACAAGACCGTAAAATTATTAGATTGACCAATTACTGCATATCACTATCTTTGTATTCTTCATTAATAATTCTCCATTTTTGACCTTAAATTCTTGATCGAAGGATCTTATTTACTAATGAATACTCAAGAAGCAATCTTTTAGTTTCGAGCTCTGCAAGACAAAGAAGTTTCTTTTGGTCTTGAGTGACTCCAAAGACTAGATCGCAATTGTTCCATTTTTAATTCCAGCAATGGCTATATTTTTTATTTTTAAATATCTAAATAACCTGTGATGCGTATTCATATAACTCATAAGCTTGCCTATTTATTTCAGTTATTCCTTTATTTAAGTCTTTTAAACAAAATTAATTGTCACCCAGTTTGAGTATTCCTCCTTTTTTGATTATATCAAAAAGCACACCTTTCACCTTTATTTACAAATCCCCGGTCATTTTAATTCGAATAAATCCTTAATTTTTAGTCTAATAATAAAATTCACTCAAAGGATGAATCAAACGTGCTTCAATTGGAATAAGCGTCACTTTTTTTTATAATTTATTGTCAAGGACTGTTTTATCACAGTCAGTATTTGCATATATTGACTTTTTCTTTTCTATTGTGCTATTAATATCATCTTTATTTTTAAATGATTAAAGAAAGATTGATTGTTTAGCATCAATATTTTTATATATTTATAAACAATTTGCTGGAGAAAGTTATCTTAATGTGTTATCCATCCTATTCCCTTCTTATTTCTTTTATTGACTCACAGTTGCATTCTTTTTCCTTAAGGAGTTTGATTTGCCTTTCTTTTGATATTTGTTTGGAGTCACTTCTGTTTCCTCTTCAATCTCAAAACTATCCGATACTCTGCTTATTTGATCATTTATATTTATTTTTTATATTTAAAGTTGCTGGCATTCATTCACATTGTATTTAACTATAAAAGGATGATTTTTCAACTCTTTGAGGGTTATTCGCTTTTTAGGATCCATTTCAAGCAGTCTACTAAGAAATTATTTAAATTCAATAGAAGCAAAAGATAAGGGTTCGTGATTGCCTTTTAAAATTTAATTACGTATCTATTGAAAAGATTTGCCTGAATAAGGTTGTTTTTTTATAGCAAGGATCAGCAGACATATCCCTATTGCCCAAATATCAGCTTAACGATAAAAGGTTCTACGTTTCTCTCTTAAAACTTCAGGAGCTAAATAGAAAAGTGTGCCGCATATATGTTTGTTTTGTACTTTTGAATTCTAATCAATTTTTTGACTGTATCCGAAATCACAAAGTTTCTGAGTTATTAATTTATTACTATTCGCCCTCGGTGGATTAGCATGTTACTAAGTTTAATATCGCAATGAGCAATATTGTTGCTATGTAAGTAATCAATGGCTTATGCAACTTGGAGGGTAATTAATGCTAGTTGTTGTTCTGAAAGTTCACTCATAATTAAGCGAGTTATTTACCCATTCTCGCAGTACTCAGTTAGCACATAGTGATTATCACTGTCTTACAGATGAGTTATTAATTGCACGATATTTGCATGTGAAAGGCCCTTTTGAATTGATAGTTCCCTCTCCAAAGCATGGCGATCATATTTTGATGCTTTTTTATCAATGACCTTCATTGCATACAATTGTTTATTTCGAGTTGATTGCACTAAGAATACATGAGAAGTGGCTCCACGGCCTTGTCGACCTAAGATAATTATATTCTGGATCAGATGAAGACTACTGAGAGTGAGATGAGTGAATTTGCAGCACTTGTCATTTAAATTTAACTTATAAAAATTTAAAATTGAATTGAATTGAGTCTTTTAATTTTAAAACTAATGAGTAATAATTAATAAAATGATAATCATTACCCACATTACTATATTATTCTAATAAAAATTTTCACTTCTGAACTTCATTATCCTTCACTATTTTAATATCATTCAAAATTAGTTGAGGGTCCTATTATTATTATAATTGGACATGCTAGAAATTACTCCCATCATTGACACTGGCTTCATTAAATTCAGACCATAAATTAATGAATATATCATCGAAGAGCTACTTCAAAACAGACCTCTCAAATTGCTAGCCAAAGACTAAGACTGGGATATCAGTATGCAATATCTTATGTAAGCTGCTAATCGATATCATCAAATGGCCAATAATTCTACTTTTAAACTGATTGAAGTCCTCAATATCAATACTCTCAAAATAAGTATCAATTGCTCTATCTAGGGTGGAACTAGGCTAAAAATATTATTAGGGATATCAAAGACATTGAGTTTCCATGCTTGAAAGAGTTGTATTTGAGTAACTAATGACATATTCAGATTCAAATAATATCGAAGACATCTAGATATTTCTCCATATTAACGCATCATCTCTAAAGGTTCTCAATTTCAGTACTCATTTATTCAGATAGAGGAAAACAATATTAATAGCATCCGCTCTCTTAGAAAATGCAATTTGCCCAATTTGGAGTAATTAATGCTATGTAAGCGCAAAGTAATTCAGATAAAAATAAAATAATTGATTTTAAGCCTTTATTTGAAATGAATGCTCCTAAACTCAAAAATATTTGGACAACTCCTCAATCATAATCTTTTGATTTACAAATCTCAATGAGTTGGATTTTCAGACTGCAGTCGCGAGGATTGAAAAACATTTGTATAAAAGATATTATTAAGTCGTCAAACATGAAAAGGGAGAACCTTTTGATTTCAGTTGCATGCGGATGGTGGCCAAAATTTATTACCCCGGATGCAAACTCATCTATCGCATAAAGGATGACATCGGTCTTCGACGAGATTGATCAAATGATCTCCATCCCTATATATAAAATCATTGTAGTTATTTTAAATAAGAATATCATAAAGACAGATAACTTATTTTCAATTTATCTACGAATAAACTGAATTAAATTTAGATTGAAGCTCTATAAATATTAATTACAGGTGATGAGCCTAAAAGGCAACATCAAACAGATACTAACCATTCTGCAAAAAGTTGTTGTGCAGGCGCCTATTGACAAACAGCAAATGATTACTGCTAAAATTAGTCGAGTTGTTGATAAATATAGCAATTTAGACAGCTAAATCAATGATCCTTCGTATCTAAAAGAGCTTTAATTCAATCTCAATTTCATTAAACTCTCTTTTCCTCATCTCGACTACTCTTTGCCTGAAGAAAAACAGCCCACAACTGAGAGTACCTCTGAAGAAAATAGAGCCACTGAATAGTTTTTTTAATTATAGAACAAAGAACAGGTGTAAAAATTTATGGAAGAGACTGAAAAGGTGCTTAAAGGAGTAAGAGATGAGGTATAGTTTACAAATTGGAGTGCGGGAAATATTGATCCTGAGAATCTGAAGCGACACAAATAACTATTAAAAAGACAATATTTTGGGGGATAGTTTTGGAAAGATAAACCAAAACCAATAAATCCCACTGCCGCCTATCTCATGAATATGATGCAAAATGAACCAGAGAGAAAACATTAAAAAATTGTAGTGGGATAAGATAAGCCAGTTACATTTGCCAGCGACCCGGATAAAAGATGGTAAAAAATTAAAAGGTGATGGTTTGAAACATGAATGCTAATATAATATCTTAGCATATTTAATAAAGAAAGCAGTAGATAAAATGGTGAAGCAATTAATTGTTTATGGCATAGAAAAGTCATAATCAAGGCTGAACATAGTTGCCCTTCAAATTTTGTTAATAGCTATTTTGGGACCGGAAACCATTTGATTTTTGAAACCAGCTAATTGGTGCCAAATAGGAGTGTTTTATGGTTGCATTTTTGCTTTGGGGACAGCACTTGCTGGCCTAATTTTTGTTTTTGAAGTATCCTTATTTTTGTTAATTTTAGGAGACCTACTCTTTTCTTGTTTTTTACGCGGGTTTTCTTATTTTTTCTCTCCATTCTTTTCCATAAATTTGTACACTTCGTATATTTAATTTTGAATAAATTGTTGATTTTATTCATTCATCTTTTCAGTATTTTTTCTCAGTGGTTGTGGAGATTATTATCTTTTTTTAAGGGATTATTATTTCTTCTTATCATTATGACCGCTACACCAGTCAAATTCAAAATCATTGATTTATTTTAGTCTCTTCAATGCTTATAAAATCTTGAATTTTATCTCAAGATAATCAATTTTGTCAGATTTTTTGTATTTTTTAAGAAGGTTGAGCAAGGCAAACAATTATTATGGAATTTAAGAGTTTTTCAAAGATTTTTTTGTTAGTGCCTTTTTTTGAATTAAAATTTTATTAAAGTCAGCTGGATTTTTTACTTATATACTCAGCCAAGGAAGAGTTCCCTCCGCTAAATAGAGCAGAGTATATATAAGGGACTCTAAATCATCAGCTGGCCCCTGTTCCTTTCCCTCATGGGATTTACAGCTCATAAATCCTAAAGTTCCGATAACCTTTCCTTTTTCCTCTTTGGGCATCTCCTTGCCAATCCTATAAGCAAGCCCAAAGTCAATGAGATATATAATTTTATTCTTTTATTTGAGACCAATTGCCAAATTGTCAGGTTTAACATCCCTATGAATATAATCGATTTTATGCAACGCTTAAAGTCTGTCTACTACTTGCAAGCCAATCATAAGCACTGTCTTGAGACTAAATCTTGATTTATTTGCTTTCATCTTTAACTCATCTAAATCCCGACCAGTAAGCTCCATAAGGATGTATTTGTATTTTAAGAAGTCCCCGTATTCATATACCTATCATCAGAAAATTATTACTTTTACGAAGCCATTGGTGAAGTGCTCTTTTTCAATTAACTCATACATTTTGCACTCGATTTATGCGTATTTTTTAGTCTCAAGAGGCGTAAATTTAATAGCATAGCTTTGTTTATCATTTTGGACATCTTTGGCGAAGTATACTGATCCGAATCCTCCTACTTTTAGTTTCCCCTTAATGATATATTTGCCGTTGATAATTTGATCGGCTTGAATAAGGTATTAGTTACAGAAATGTTGTGGTTTATTTAAATTGGTTTTCATATTTATTACAATAAAAGTCTTTTTTCACATCAATATGTTAAGGATATGGAATGGAATATTCTGTTTTATAAAATTATTGCTATTGATGCCAAATTTGCCTCGATATTTCGCGGTTTTCCTGTCAATTGACAGTTTATATATTTTCATATAACAGTTTTTAATCATCTTTCATAAAGATAAAATTTATATTCTTTTTTAATGGTTCTGCATGTGAGTAATTATGAAATATATGCAATAATAATAAATATTCATTACTGTATTGGCAATAACTTCAATCGGGATTAAGAATACTCTAATTAAGAATTAAATATTTGTTATTTTAATTGTCATATTCAATCATTCATAGGCAAATATTTACAATTGAGTCAGGTGAAACCACTGACTGGGTCCAGTAAAGTCTTATAGGACAGGGTTGTTAAATGGTGTGCCTCCATCCTCTAGATTTGACAGTCCTTTAAAGGTTAGAGTCAAATCTGATGCTTACAACAGGTATTCATCTGATGATCTGAATTTACAATCTCTAAAATATCCTTTGTCCTGCCTCTGCACTGTCATTTTATCGTCCTGCAGCATTACCCAGAAATTATTATTTACGTACAACTTATACTACTTTGATGCATCTAGTATGTATTTATTGCCATCTTTCGGAAAACTAAAAATTTTAACGAGTTGTTTGGAAGCTGATGCGAGTTTTATAACATTTGATGGGCTACTAATATTTTCAACTTTTTCTGCAGGCTAAATTGATTTTTAAACATCAGGTTTTACTTTAGGATTTTTTTCACTATCTTTTTCTTTATATTTTTTGGCATCCTGCTTTTCATGCTTATTTTCGGTTTTAGTGGGAGATCTAGCAACACGATATCGTTCTCTCCATCCATCCTCTGTATCCCCATTTATTCCAAGCAATATTCTCATTTCCTTCTTTGGTTTATCTTTGATGGTGGAAAAGAGTGGTTTGGGTTAATAATTTGCTCTGTTCTCGTCCTTCACATATTTGTGTCTTCCTTTTTTTTCTTCCTTTATATTTTATTTTTAAACTATCTCTTCCTCTCCTTCGTCATCCTCTTCTTAATGCGATATATTTTCACCACTTAAATCATATTTTTAATGTTTCTTTTTTAAATTTTTATCTTTTCGCTTGTTTACCTTTTCTGTCTTCACATCCTCCCAATCATTTTCATCCTCCTCTTCATTTTTGTTATGTTCCCTTTTCTTATGCTTTTTTTCGTGGTGGATTTCTTTGTAGAAATTAGGATGCTCTTTTTTAGCGATTTTTGCAGAGCGACCCGACTCTTCATCATCTGCATCTTAACTAACTTTTTATTTGGGTTCTGCGATCGGGATTTACTCTGCTTATTACTTTATTTGTTTTTAAGAGTCCTTTTATACAATTGGTTCCACTTATTCCAATTTTTTTTTGCCGTGATATTTTTACTTTGGATTATATTTTTTAGATGGCTTGGTTTAAATAGGCTTTTTTTAATCACCTGAAAATTATTCTTCGGTACTGTCAGCTTTAATAAGTGTGATCAGTTGGTTGATTTGGTTTTTTTAACTCTCATTTCTATTGCTTATTTTAATATAATTTTTAATCCTTCTGTTTACTTTGGTGTGAAGTTTATCAGCAAAAGCGTTATATGCTTTTTTGAAAACGACAAGCAGGTCTTTAAACCTAATTTTGTCCAACTATGTAAGGATATTGTCCTTATCTGATAATATTTTCAAAGCCAGATCATCCCAATTCATTTATACTTTTATATTGAAGTACTTATGACACAACTCCTCAAATTTATAGTACTCTTCAATGGATTCAATCTCATTGGCAGCGCCAGAAAGCACAGCTAAATATTTTTCATATTCTTATCGAAAGATGATTTCACTGGCTATTTCAATGAAGTTAAAATTAGTGTTGGGAATGGGAACGACATACTACTTGCTATTACACTTGGCTTTAAAGCTTGTATGGAATATTCCTCTCTCCACTGTTACCTTGATGGACATTGGCATAGTATTTATTTAAAATTATCATTCATTTAAAATATCTTCCAATTTACATTATCATACAGTTTATTAGAGATTCATTATCATAGATTATTAAAATAAAATAAGCTAAGTAAACTTAAGTATAAAACAACACAATATTTTTGGCGAATTAAATAGTATGATAAACTCCATCTCTCAAATTATTATAATTTACTAGAATACAAGTAAGTAATATTGAATTATTCGCAAGAATATAGTTAAAGCACTATTCAGTTGAGCTCCTTAACACATCTAACAAGAAATTAAGGAGCTTTTAATTTGGGCTCTGTGGGCTGTTAGGACTGGCTGTCGCTATTATAATGCCTGAATTATTATGAATGCTCTTCTTACGATCCAATACCCCACTATCTGTACCTTTAATCATTATTTTATGAATTTTGACTATC
>Ga0302280_1002225_pt1 | contig 15131 bp, 9 predicted proteins | sample III_Fen_E1_1_FD_198771 | JGI IMG/M metagenome (GOLD analysis project Ga0302280, IMG submission 198771) | Peat permafrost microbial communities from Stordalen Mire near Abisko, Sweden - III_Fen_E1_1 | ecosystem: Environmental > Terrestrial > Soil > Wetlands > Permafrost | place: Sweden: Abisko... | reverse complement strand
ATGATCTGGAAGATGGAGATAATGATGAAGTAAACTATATGGAGAAAGTGATACTATTCGCAAGGTTGGTAAGCTGGTTCATCAGATTTATGGGGATAAAGGTCACAACATTGGAAGACGTACTCTTGATTTAGTTGCTGCAGTAGGTTATCTGAGGTTGAGTAAGAGTGAGATACCGTAGCGGCTACTCTTCTTTGACCTCTGACTTCATTCAATATTTAACAATCTTATTATATTAAAGCCTTTCTTGAATTCAAACGTTTCTTTTGGGAGATGACGATAGTCCTGTCTTAAAAGTTTGCTACATCTAGAAGTCATCATGAAGTCAAAACTAAAATAAGACTATTTGCAAATGAGCTTGATAAATGAATAAATTCAATGATATCTCAAAGGATATCTTCACCAAATAATTTCAAAAACAATCCAATCCAATTTTCCGAACTACTAAATTGGTTCTTGTCATTGAATATTTATCCTAAGATAGTATGAAAATCGATGATATTAAATATTTAACCGCCAGTATTACTAAATCAAATTATATTTGTTTATATAATCAATCGTCATCCAGTTAAACTATTTACTTTTTACCAGTTTTCTTCTTGATTGGTGGCGAGGAAGATTCATATTAATCCTCATCCTCATCTTCGAGCTAGAGATCTTAATCAAATTCTCCCATTAGTCCCGATTCTTATTAATCATCTTAGTTGTGCTCGCCGTTTTCATCCTATTATGGCTCTGAAATTTCATCTTACTCCTATTATTTCTTTTCTATTCTTCGTGAATGGTCATTCCATTTGAAAAATTTATTATTTACATCCAGCATTATTGGAATTATATCTGAACTTTTGTTAGGATATCTGCAGAGAGCACCTCCTTCGGTTAGCAGCGTGCAGCCAATTTACATGAGTGGCTCCGATGATTATAAGTATATCTTCCACATTTTTTGAAATGCTAGCTATCTGATTCTATACACTTCGTTGTTGTTCATGAGCTCAGCCACTTCCTGACAATTTTTGCTGAACAGTCTGTAGTTTTATATGGTAATGTTTCGTCCTAACTCCATGATCTCTTTATTCTTCATATAGATAAACTCAAACCTATCCATAAAATCAGTTCGGGCACAATTCATTCTGTATCTATTTACAATATCACTCGTGTAAGGGTTTTCAAATTGCAAAGTGCTCACTTCAATTGTGCTAGCTCCAAGATATTTTTTTGCTTTGGAGGTTAGCTCTTCAATTTATCGTTTTATCTTTCCAATTTAAGTTGTAATCTATCGATTGTTGATGGGCAACCGGTTGAATTCACCTTACAGAACAAGATACCTTTCAAATTATGCTCGAGAAACTCGATACACTCTATATTTCTCACGCAGTCTCTCTGAGGATTGATACCATCTTTCAACTTTGGCTCTTTAGATAGGATCTTCCTTGAGGTCTGATTTAATCTTTCGACCATCACTTGGTAGTAAATTTTCATATTTTACCCTTCCATTGGGTAATTAATTTTCAGCAATTTCAATATCTTTATAAGCTTTATGAACTTGCATAGTCTCACTATAAAATTCCGCTCCAGTTGGTCCACCGTAATATAGAAAGCGAAAATAGTCTTTTTTAAAAATATCTTCATTTTAAACCGAGGTCTATTCGCACTTTTTTTTGTATATTTTTAGCACAAAACTGTAGTAGTTCTCAATAGACATACACATAAAGGGACTCTCCAGAATCTTTTTTTGAAGAGCCAGTAGATCTTCAATCGGAGCGTTGCTATAAAATTATTAATTGATATCTGCGGGTATCCCTTTAAACTATTTAATGTAGTCCATTAACGTCTGCAATTATATCTCAACATAGAGTTCACTCGCCTCTAAGTCTCCCCTGAGTTATTGTGCTTCTTCAAAAGTCATTTTATTTTTTACGAAGGTAAGTTACTGGTAAATCTCCATATCATGTATTTTTGGCTTCTAAAATATTTTGGCTATTCTTTGATTGAGATTGCGTGATTATATTTCCAGTTTTTCTATGCGCTCTCTAAGTCTATTCTTGGGATATGAAATTTTATCCATAATTGACTTTAAATTTGTTATTGAGGTAATTGATGTCTTTTAGAAACTAAGAATTTTCTGAGATAGGCAAGCCCACATCTTTAAAACATGCAGTTTTTTTAATTATGAGGTTGTGTCCACATCTAAATCTTCTGCTTGAATCTGCTTGGCTTCTATAATAAGCAACAGTTCGCTTACTAATTTTCTGTCTTATAAGACCTGCTCGATGTTAATGAATTTATCCTAAAGCTATTGTTTCCATTCTACATATTCTGAGTAGATTTCAATAATATCGCAGTACGATTGTTATAGATGCGCATACGTAACTATTTTACCTATCTTTGTTAAGAACTCACCTTTTATCTTGGTGCTACTCGCCATTATTCTTTTGTAGACATTTTGCAGAATAATTTCGATGAAGCTATTGATGAAACACACCTCATTTTAATCGAATTTTATCTGATATTTGGCAATTTAGAAGAGTTGATTAAAGGCGAAATCAACTGATTCATAGTTTGAATAAACCCATTCCTTTATAATATTCCTAATGGTTTAGCTCATAGATTTTGGTGGCTCAACAGTTAATTCTTTTCCATTCCCCTCTACAGTATTATTTTGATTTTCCTATAAAGGATTCGACAATTCCTCTTCCATTGCTCCAGATTAAATTTTCCTTATCGCAGCCATTGTATTTTTTATTTTAGTGTAATAGCTGAGAATGTTGGCATAAAACATATACTTTCCCCGGACCTGCATGAGATGACTAAATTATTGATATTTGAGCCTTCCCACTTTTTGATTTATTTTAATCAGACTGTCTATTAAATTTAATGATTATATAAGCTGGCTGGCATTGGGTTCTTCAGGTTTGTTTAAATATTTTTTTCTTATTATCGCAAATTAGATTAAGTCAGCTTCGGCTTTAAAAAGAACAGAGTTTGAGGGAACTAGTATATTATTTTTGACCAGCGAATCCTGGACGTTTCTCTTTTCATTCGTATTTTTTGACAGACCATACGTATTTTCCAAATTCTATAGTAATTATCTTTTTTCATCATACATTCGATGTATTTTCACACCACTTAACAACTCCTTAAAAATGATTCTAATTCTTCTTGATTTTTATTAGTCTAATTTGCTGGCGGTCAAGTACACTATTCTGTTGTAGTCGCTTTCCTTGATAAAATGTAGTTTTCTTGATTTGAAGGCCAATTTGAAGTTTAAAAGAATTTCAGCTATCCCTTATTGATCGAGATTTGAGTCATAAAACAATTGAAGTAGATGCCGGCTGTCTGTTTCTATGGATTGCTCGCAGTACTGTTAATATATTTGTTTCCAAACTTCACTGTTCTTCATCATACTTATAATTTATTGAATTTATATTGCTAATTATTTCTATTTATGCTCTATCGGTTCTTTATTTCTGCGAGCAAACTCCTTCAATTTAGGTTTTATTGTTCTCGAGTCATCACTTTGCATTTCTTTAAGTTTTTGTTCCAAATATTTTTTGTATTTCTTCTCGATTTTCTCTCCTTTCTCTTGTCCCCAATCAAACTTGCTATTTTTATTTGATAATTAATGGCAGATTTAAGATAGCTCTTCGAAAGAAATATCGCTTTCCTTTTTAATTTCTTTCCTTAAGAGATAGTAAATAATCTCAACAATGTTTATGTCCTCTTAACTATTTTAACTGTTTATATTTTTTTATAAAATTGAAGCACTTGATTCAAGGGCTTTCCTTAGGTAGTATCTTTCGATTTCAAAGATGTTTTTCTTTTACAAAAGAATCTTCTGCAGGCTTTCGGATAACTTCAGACTGAAATGATCCAAAAATTTGATTGAGGGTTTGTCTAACTGTGTGGAGCCTTAAATGTCCTGAATTTTATGAATAAGTTAAGGTAGCTTTAAATTTCGAGCATAGATGTCATTATTTCTACATCCAAAACATATTTAACTACCTTACTTCATTTTAGCGCAACTGGTATGGAACCATCTTTTGCATTTCTCACACTCGATTTACGATTCCTCATTTTTGACCTAATTGCATGGGCACCATATGAAAAATATTTGGTCATTATGCTCACTGCATACTAAGTATTTTATTTCTTCTTTGTCGTTGCCTATCAGTGAAAGTCCCCTAAAATTTTAGATATTTTTATTTAGATGAAAAAGTAAACTATCCTAGTGCTTGTCCAATAATCCAATTGTCAAAAATGCTGAATAGTTTTAAGTAGTTTCCACAGTGAGATAGGAAAGAACACAGTCCATATGTATATAATTTTTGCATTCTTTCTTCCAGCAATGTAGTCCTTCATTGCTTGTAGAGTTGCAGTTCATACATTTTTTGGAATTTGAAATCTTTGGTTTTTTTAGTGGTAAAGGTGCAGCCGCAAACGTAAGTGTTTTATAGGAATTAAGCTTGACTCTTGGAGATGTTAAAGCGCAAAGCATGTGCATCCATTATCCCATACCAACATCTTTTAAGATTCCGTTTTATTTTCCACAGTACGAACAGGTGTAAGAATTTTTTTGCTGGCCCTTCTTTTTGCATTCGTCGCATTTGAACTTATTCTTTTCTTTAATATCCGGAGCGTAGCAATATCGATGTACAGTCTTATGACAATCTTTGCACAAGAGTTTTTCAAAGTCTTAATTGTCGAAATAGTTGACTCGGCAAACCTAGCACGGCTCAGTAACTTCTTTCTTTATTTTTTTATCTTTTTCTGCCATCTTGACTTATTTATTAAATATAAATTATGAAATGCGCCTAAAGATGAACCACCACTCAATTTTTATAAGAAGGTCAATCTTCTTTTATTAATTAGGAAATAACAATTATTGGTCATTTCTAATTGTTTAATAGTTGATAAATTATTCTTGTCTTTCAGACACTAATAAAATTATGAAAGAAGTTGTGAAAATCCGAATGATACTATTATTTTTTAAAAAAAATAGAACCTTATCATTTGCAACATTTGGGATGTTATCCGAGTCAAACAAAAACAGATCTGAATAAAATTAACTCAAAATGGATGCAAACATGGGCAAAAAGTGGATAATACTTGAGTTTAAATCGTTTTGGTGATATCATTGCCATCAAATCAAAGTTTTTCCTTTGAGAATCTTCACATTTTCTTTGTTGGTGATGTCCAAAAATTGTGAAATATCATTCACATAAGCTCTTGTCATCGTCTCGCAATCGTCTTTTTTGATTAGATAAGCTAAATTATCGCAGCTGTACACTTTGTTTGGATGTGCTGTTCAGTATAAGAAACGATTTGTCTTCCTTTTGCAGTTTTATTAAGATTAACTTTAGCACTCAGCCAAGTCGAATCATCAGCAGGAATATCAACTCCTCCGATATCTGGCTTTCTTTCCTCTAAATTGAGTTGAATAGTACCTCTAATGGGATAGGCTTTTGTAAGTCTTTGATAGTAGGGAACTGGCCAAGTGGGAGTTGACATAACTCTATCTTTAATGGGGTTCGATCCACTCAAGAAGACATCCTTGGAGAAGTTCGCCTTGTTTAAGAAGAGAAGAGATCGCATGTTGCCGACCACTTTGAACATCAATTAATTAATTAGTGATTAGTCAAAATAAATTAAATATTAAATATCCCTACAAATGAGTTTGTTGTTAGACAGATGTTAAAGTACTATACTTGTTTAATAATTTATTATTGAAGCTAAACATAAAAATTCATTCTGATCATTTAATTCACTGAGTTTTTGACTTTAGATTTGAATGCAAGTAAGAATTGTTTGCAATCATGAACTTAAACAATATATTTAGCATAGAATCAAAGAGATATTATATGAAATTGAAATAGTCAAAATTTGATACTTGTTTGATATAAATGTCTGTCAATCTGAGGGAAAAAGGAAACTCATTTTTCATTAAGAGAGAATTTAAAGAGGCGATGGAATGTTACCAACAGTATGTAAAAGAGGAGCATAACGACAATGCAAAGGCTTATTTCAATTTGAGTCTTTGTTATGATAGGTTGGGCGATTATTAAAAATAAATTGAAGCCTGCACCTGTGCGTTGGAGCGTGAAAAAACATACACGAAAGTATACTATCGATTAATGAAAACCTATAAGCAAATGAAGAATAAAGATTATGATGCATTTATAAATGCCATTCAGTTCCTAAAACATGATGAGAAAGTGGAGGAAAAATAAAGAGCAGAAATTTGGAAATTTATCGATAATTACAAGGAAAAAATACGGATAAAAATTTATGGTAGTGATGTAAAAATAAAGAAAGATGACTAATCATTTTAAAGACTTGAGAGACTCCGAGTGGAAATGAGCGGAGATTAAAATATTAATCAGTTGATAGATAAATATCTCTCGGAGTGGATTAATGAATGGAATAGTGACGTTCAGTCTGAAGACGCCAAATGGGAAGAGATACTCTATATAATCCAGAACTAAGACTACAATCACGGGATCAATCTTGCCTATTTTTATCTCAACTCAATCACAAATAAATAAAAGCGAAAGGTAATTATCTAAAAGATTAAAGAGATTAAAAAGCAAATGGGTAAAGTTCAGCCAATACCAGTCTACGAGAGTAACAGTAACGACCAAATAATTTTATAGAATTAATATAATTAAGATGAAATAGAAAAAATGAGTTCATCATCAGAGGAAAACTTGTTTGAATCAGAGAGTGCGTCTTAAAAAAAGAAAAATAAATCAAATACAAATAGTGAAAAGAAGAAATAAGCACCTTCTGTTTTTCCACTTCCCCTAGAAAAGACGGCTAAAAATTCACCCTCTCAAAAAGAAGTAAAACCACCGACTGTTTTTAATTCTAAGAAATAACTTCTGGCCAAAAAACGACTGTAGAAGGAATAAATAGCAAAATTAAGTCAAATCCTTAATGAATAATAAATTGAGATTCTCCTTGATCAATACTGCGAAAGACTGAAAAATCCTAAAATGATTTTTGCATAAACATTCAGGGTAATCGAGAGCATGCTGAATAGCAATCAGACTCAATTAACAAAATAACAACTGCTGATTCAGTTTAAAAAGCGGACAAAAAAACTATCATTAATCATTGGAAGCTTGACTAAAAATGAAAAGAAAATTATATATGATCTTCTGGTTAGAAACAATATAGAGGAGTTTGCTATCGATTATTCTCCTGATTATTATAAGCCATGATCTGTAAATTCATTTATTTATGCCAAAACAATAAGACTCAGAACTTAGATATACATTAATTTGATTTTGTTTGGAGATCATTTGATTAATTTGAAGAGGTCAGCAGCTGTGGCAACCCACAGGGTTTCTATTGTGGATTTGTCCGCGCTTCGTTTTTCCACAATCACGGATTCGTGCCTCTATAAAATCCTAAATTGCAATATATTTACTTAGAAAGCTGAGCAACGTCGAGGGTGTAGGGGACAACAACAAAGTCTTTCGTTTTTGTCTTCAATGCAGAGTCAGTAGAATTAAGTTTTTTCAAAACCACTAACTCAAGGAATTTCTTTGGAACAATAGCAGTATCAACAGCATTTCCAACTCGAATAGGGATAATCTTATGACCCTTTTCAAACAGATATTTGGCTTGATTGACTGTCAATTCATCATATGACTCGATTTCGGAAAGATTCAAAGCAGAAAGTGGAATACCATTGAAAGGATTTCCAGCCTCTTTTAATTAGTCATAGGGAAGAATTTGATTTTCAACACACCACTCTTTGCTGAGGAACTTTGAGATGTAGTTACGGATACTGTCTGAAAATACACAAACAATTCTTTTTGATTTGTCATTTTGCCATCCTTTTTCCTTAATAAATTTAAAGGCTGTGTCCATAACACATCCTGCTGATCCTCCCACCAAGAGACCTTACTTTCTAATTAGCTGTCTAGCATAGGTAAAAGAAGCAATATCTTCAGTTTTGACCCAATGATCGATACATTCACGAGCACATGTTCTAGGGATGAAATCGTATCCAATACCTTCAACTTTATATGCTCCTCCAGGGACATTTAAACTTCCGGGCAAAGCCAAAATACTTCCAATTGGATCTCCTCCAACAATCAAGGTGTTTGGACTTTTTTCTTTAATTTTTCTGGCGACTCCTGCTATGGTTCCTCCGGTTCCAACTCCAATGACAACAGCATCAAGTTTTCCATCGCATTGATAAAGAATCTCTTCGGCAAGCTGGTCGTAGTGAGCTAAAATATAAGCCAAAAAAAGAAAAAAGAAAAATTGTGCTACACATAGCTTTAAAAGTGTAATAAACACTTTTCAAGAAATATGTAATTTTGCTGTCTGAACGTTTACTAAGATAAACAATATTATTATTGGTTATCAACTCTCAGTTCAATTTTTAAAAATGTAAGGTTTGTTACCTATTGGGTTTGAAGGGTTGCAATATTGATCCAGTAGAATAGCTCCTTAGTCTCTGAATTTTAGAGAAACACCGATATGGGATTCAGGAGAGTCAAAAGCTGCCTCAGTTGGAGTTCTTACAACTTTGGCTCCTAAACCTTTAAGTACATTAGCTTTTTCAGTAGACATCTTTTCAGGTAAAGTAATAATGCAACCATACCCTTTCACAGCTGAAGCCAATGCAATGCCAATACCAGTATTTCCCGACGTAGCTTCTACAATAGTATCTCCAGGTTTCAATACTCCTCTTTTTTCTGCATCGAGTACCATCCTCTTTCCGATTCTGTCCTAACATCACAGACAATATACCTTGACTGATCCACCCATATTCATAAACTCGCACTTGGCAAGAAGTTCGCAAGCAATTCCCTCATCCAATCCCAATTTATTTATCCTAATCATGGGAGTGTTGCCAATAGCGTCCAGGGCATCATCAAAAATCTTTTTAGGCAGAGGCCTGAAGGGCTAATGGACATGAGGTGATTTTTAAATATTATCTCCAAGTTTCCAAGTACACCTGATTGTATCAACAGAGTAATCCATTTCCACAAATAGGAATATATATTAATTTATATTGATAAATCTCAGATATGGGGTTTAATGTCGCTGATCTTTTCAGAAATATTCCTCAAGAAGATTATGATCTTGCCGTTGATAGCGGCTTGTTGCTCGCAGCTGCAGTTTCCATCTTTTATCTTTTCTTTGGCCGACTCTTCTCGCTCCCCGAACTAGTTGGAATTACACTTCGCGCACCAACATGTAACACTACCTTTATTTAGCTGAATTATCAAGAAAATCACTGGTAATAATTGCAGGATTTATTTTCACCTCAGCTCTGCTGAGAACAATGTACCATGAACATCTCACCAACTTCTATCCTTATGATTCCGAAGCTTACTTGCAAAAAATACCAACCTTGCGATTAATCATTTCTGGAGCTTTGATTGGACTTGGATCACAGTACACCATTATTGGGCTCGAAAACACTGGAACTTTGGGAGTACCTACTTTTTCGCTGAGATCTTTAGTATCGACCATAGTCTTATTCGGAACCACAATGATAACCGTAACATATCAATTTTACAAATGGATTCCAGCAACTCCTCGAATCATCTAGATTCTGAATGAATCTCTTCCTAAAAATATTTCATTCGATGCATATCTTTTGGTAAGTCTGCTCATTCCCTTCATTTGCTTTTTGATTGCATCTAAAAAATCGTTGAAAGGAATGGTGTAGTCTCTTCTTCATTTCGGTGTCGGAATTGCTGTTGGAGGTTTTCTAATGTTGTTGGGGTGGAGTTAAATTAAGACTACTCTTAATCTATTTAGATACTCTAAGAATTGGACGGCAAATGTTATCGTTGCCTTTACTGTTGCCTCATTTGTCTTTGCTTTCCTTTTTGTCATTGTCAAATATGGATTGTAATTTTATGATTATTCAGTAAAAAACCATTATTTTCAAATGAATTGCAAGATCAGAAAGGAAAAATAACTGCAAAAATGTTATTAGGCAATATTTTGGTCGGAATTGGATTTGGCATTGGGGGACTTCTATTTTAATCTTTCTTATTAGTCGTTCCGACCACAAGTCTCAGGATAATTGTTTTTTGGGGTATTCCCTGTATTTTTTCGATGAAAATCGTTCAAGTGATGACTGAAAAATCTTTAACCCCTCTTGAAACACCAAAATGAAGCCAACTATGATCTTCATAAATGATGATTTATCTATTTATAGCCTTAAATATTTATAATCTATTTGAATTTTACTTAATAAACGAACCGATACAACTTATTGAATATTGGTTATTTCATCAAAATAACCACAACTCAATTTTACTTGTATTGGATAAGTCGTCTTGATAAGTTGTCTTGATAGGGTGAAACCAAAGAGTCAATACTAAATGGCTATTAGTTTTTGGTGATGATCAAATTAATAATTGTATTCCATTTTGTAAATTTATCGTATAAAGTTGCTCTTCTGCATAAATTTATTTTTGTTGTTGTATAATATTCATTATTTGAGGGTTTCACTAAGTTAGCAAACTCATGGTTCTATCAACATATAATAAAAAATTGATTTCATTTTTCAGCACTAAAGGCTTTGAGTTAGAATCAATAACGATTGCTCTAACATATATTTTAATTGTATAAAAAACAAAAATCATTTAAAATGTTTCTTTAATGACTATTCACGAATCTGTATTTCTATGATGGATATTATTGATATTTATACAATAAATCATGCGTCTTAACTATATTTTTATCATGAAAGTTTACTGATATATATTGAAAAAATAATGTGATAACTTTTGGAAATGATTATGAGATAAAGATAATCATCTATATAATTTAAATCGCATGAATAAACAAACCTCTAAAATCATTGCCAACGTATTATTACAAAAATAGTTTTTTTAAAAAACCTATGCTCCATATGTGACTCATTTAAGTGTGCTTATCCAATTTCTTTCACTTCTTAGTTTCATCTTCCTGACTTCTCCAACTTAAATTAACGAAATCGCAAGTATTCCTGTCAATGTAAGCAATCCTTGTTTTAGTGGCTACAATCAGTATTAGAAACACATCATTTTATTTCAATTGCAATGAGTCTACTAAGTATTTTCATCATGGTTATCATTTTCTTTTTATTATTCATTCAAAATGCTATTCTTATGAACCCCACACTCCAAAATCACCATCATCACAACAAAATAATCTTAGCAACAGTATTCCTCTTTTTGATTTATTAATTGACTTCAATTCCATCTCTAATAATCATCGTAATAATCGTAATATGTAGATAATCAATTTTCAAACTGGATAAACAAATATAATTATTATACTTCTCAATGCCATTGCCGCTATTATTATTTGTCTCTCTATTTTAGTCGAACCTCATCATTACTTCTACAAATATCATATTATCTCAATCTGCTTCATTCTGCTTGTGACAAATGTGGGTCTATATATATTTGTGTTCTTTGGTCTATCAGTCTTCTTCGGATTTAGATAAACAAATAAAATAAAAGTAATGCTGTGGTGATTTAGGTTCTAGCCTATTTTGAATTTTCGTGGCTGTTGTTACTTGAGCTAATTGTTCTCTAAACTGGAAATACAATTCAGACTCTATATTTAAGCATAATTACTCTGGTTATTGCGATTTATATAATTAGTCTTCCCAGTGATTTCAGCTTGAATGAAGTAGAAGAAAATGAATGGCTCCTATTTTATATTGAGCAATTGAATGGTGAAGTGCACCTTTAAAATGACGATTACTACAAAATGTACCAAATAATCTATCGATTCCAAAATAAATACGAATAAAATAATCCTCAAAACAAGAATATTTAAAAATTAGACTTAACAATGTTTGCTGAAGTTGATAAATCAATTACAAAGTAGTCTCTTAAATCTTTTCTAATGCATAAATTATAATTCAATATTTAAAAGCATTAATTCTATCTTATTTCTCGTATGCAAAGATTGGCATGTTAGCTTATCAATAACCAATCGCCCATGAAGTTAATTTATTAAATTTTAAAATTCAAAAAGGAAAACTAACTCCATTTTACTTTTGAAGAGGAAATCAAATTTTAGAACTTGATCAATAAAACACAGAAATATCTTGAAGAACAAGAAAAATCATTAAACAGTAAGCAGATAATATTTATTTAAAAATAAATCTAAAATTTTTATGACAATATTGCTGTTATTATAGAAAATGTTCAATTTGTTTGGCATCACATAAGAATGCGAAATTTATAGTAATTGAAGCTTCGTGAGAAGATACACTAAATGATTATTTCTTAAAAAAAGTGTATAGAAATCTTAAAGCATTTAATGCCCTTCAGAAATATTAAAATTCAGATCTAAGTGTTTAATTACCTGATGACGATAATTAATGTCCAATATGAACCGATATTTGAATGGGCATAAATACAAATGTAGAATCAAGATAAGTTAAGCTATTCAAATTATATTCACATTATAAATCACAATATTGCCAATATCTCTAATAATATAGCCAATTAAATGAATTTTATCAAGGAATAACTTGTTGGCAAATCAGTTCAGTAACTCTTCTCGAAGAAATTTAAGAATTATATACCGAAAAACATTTAAATTCTTATCAACAATCAATCTAATCGAAAGGAAATTATTTTGCCTTTCATTGTGGATGGAGGTTGCCAATATATATTACCTTTTAGGAGTAAATTTGATATCTTTCCTGATTTGCAGAGTGGCTTTCAGTATATCATTCAAATTTTGAACAGTTCTAATCTCAGAAAATTCCCTTTATTTCTATATTCAGTACAATCTGACCAAATAACAAATATTACACAAAATTTCTATTAGTATTTATCCTTATCTTCGCGGTCATTTGATGGATACATTCAAGGCGGTGAACTATTTGATATTGATATAGGATCATATATTAGTTAGAAAAAATAGCCACTTGGATTTACATTAAACTGCCTGATAAAGCTAAAGAAGTTAACCAAATCAATGAAAAACAGTTCAAGAAAATAACAGCAGTAAAAGGTAGAACTTAAATTATTATAACTATATGAAATTGGTGTTTAGAAGATAGCTTTAATTCAACTAAAATTAAAAAATAATTAATCAAATGTAACTGAAGTCAGCTTAGGATAATTTCTATCCCATCAGAATATGGAAATCAACGATTTAAAGTTTAAAACAAGACATAAAATGTTAAGGAATCAAGTATTTTGTGAGATTCCCAATCGCTTTTAATCTTAAATAGACGAAAAATTGTCCAAATATAATAGTTCTCATCGACTATCCTACTTAAAGATAATATGGCTGCTAATTGGTCTCATCATCGCAATAGTAGTTACTGTGCTCGCCGTTATGATGGTGTAGATTTCAACCACAGGCAGCAATCTCTCCGAAATTATGAGCGAAAGCATCAACACCAACACCAAAATACAGTAGATTTACCTGCTCATGTACCAGTACTATCAGTACTACCAAATCCTCAACTTCCCCCAGCAGCTCCTCGCCATCCAGGCCTACAACATGACTGCTGAGGATATTTAGTACAAGAAAAAAGCCCAAAACAACATAAACATCCTACTGAAGCAGCTATATAATGGCGATCTCGGGCAGAGCAGTCTGCCGTACACACTTCAGTTTTAGGATTACTCGACGGTTGACTATACAAGTTCGATAAGTTTGGTAGACCTGATGGCAGATGTGACTTTCGCATTAGGATCAAATAATCCTGTGGCAATGGTTCGGAATGAGGGGGTTATTAATACAATTATATCGTCCTACTTGCCTCCTTCTCTCGATTAAATCAATAATCTTGTCTATCTATAATTTTATGTGTTTGTGGTCAGTTTAGTGATAATAGCAATCATCATTTTAATAATAAAAAGCTTTCTTCTTCACTTGTAAACTATAATATGGTAGATACTCGATATATACGAACTTATTTCTCTGGAATTTATAATTTAAAATTAAACTCATCTGGACAATTTTTTATAACTTCTAAAACGATAGCACTTGTTTTCAAATAAATAGAATGCCAATTTTGACGTCATTGAATTAAAATACGAAAAGATGGAAAACATGGAAAACATGGAAAAGATGTAAGAAATAAAATAAAAAAAAGAAAGCAATTTGTCGCAAGATATATAAAAATTATTGCCAGCTCATCAATTAACAGTTGCATCATCAGCTAAATTTACAATTGAAAGATAGCCTCTCTTTAAATTTTTAATGCAGAATAATACTATCTGGATTGTGCCTCTTATTATTTTACTGTACTTTACCTTTTACTATTATTAGATACAAATAGAACAAGAAGATACAGTCGATATTGTCAACTATGGCTAGAATCTTCAAAATTCCATCACCCAAATTATATAAAAAGCATAGAACTTCTTTCAGGCTGCCATGGAAGACATATTACCTTATGAAAGGAAAATAATTAAATAACATGTTAGAAATTTATCAATGGGCTACTAAGATGATGATTTGCCAGATTTTTTTAATGACTATGTCATATAGTCAAGGAATATGCTTGGAGTTAATCTCTGTAATTATTCCTATCTCAATACAGGCTCCCTCTATAAGCATATTAACTGTTCTTTAATCTTAAACGGAATCATGGAAAAGAGTTTTTCATAAGCTTATGCTGCGTATTTCGATCTAGTGGAATAAAATTTAGGAATATCAATAAAAAATTTAGGTATTTCCTTTCGAATTGGGGCTACTTATCCTATCTTCATGTAAATTTGCTACCTCAGGAGAACAGCTTATAATATGCTGATGGCTTTACAACAACCATTTAATAATTTAGTGGTCCAATATATAGATCAGCGGAATAACTATATGAAACTCATAATTTAAATAGGATTTTGCTTGATTCCCGTTACTTTCCTCATTGCTTATGTTTTTGTCATATAATTTAAAAAATTCTGCTAATTTGGTCTCAAATGCTTCCAGATAATCCCTAAAAAATTTCTGTTGAAGAGATCGATCACAAAATTATTAATAAAGAATCATACATTAAAGAAAATATCCAGATTCTTTTGAAAAGTATTGAATTATACGGGCTGATGATATGGATACTGATTTTCCTATTATTCCACTGCTTATTAATTAATAATGAACTATCTTATCACATTTTGATTTTAGAACATGAA
>Ga0302280_1002222_pt1 | contig 15144 bp, 7 predicted proteins | sample III_Fen_E1_1_FD_198771 | JGI IMG/M metagenome (GOLD analysis project Ga0302280, IMG submission 198771) | Peat permafrost microbial communities from Stordalen Mire near Abisko, Sweden - III_Fen_E1_1 | ecosystem: Environmental > Terrestrial > Soil > Wetlands > Permafrost | place: Sweden: Abisko... | reverse complement strand
GCTCAATGAGTCATTTCCTCCATTATTTTAAGGAATTTTCTGTTTTGGGAGTTAATACTAGTCTTGTAATTAGGCAGTTTATTGTAACATCTACAAATAAACTATTCTTTGACTATATTATTTAAAAGGACTGTTAATTTTATTTAATTGTTAAATCCATCGTATGGGTAATGATTAGGTATTGAGATTTTTTTGTGCTGTGACCTCCTTTATTTTTTCTTAATATTTATAATTTGAAATTATTAAATGTCAGGTAAACTTAAAAACAAAAAATCATAAAATATAGTTAAAAAGAGTCAGTAAATAAAGCAAAGCACTGATAGTCAAAAACATAATCGTAAAAAGATCAATGCTATTAATCGCAATAGTCTTACTGCTAATCTCATTCAAGAAAAAAGAGTACGCACTTAAGGTCCATCCACTGAAATGGATGCTACCTCTACTCTCAAGAAAGAATCAAAATCAAAAATTCACTTTAAAAGTACTCAACCAGCATCAACAGGGAAACTTAGTCAATCGCGCTTAAAGATAGGGCTTAATAAAACATCTAAATTATTAAAGGAAGGCCGTACTAATTCAGAAAGAGGAAGTCAATGGAAAAAAATACCCATTGACATCGGTGAATATACTATTTCTCAATCATTCAGTACAATCTCAAAAAAGATAAAAGCTAATTCCAGTCTTCTTGGTAACGACAAAGTAGTATCGAAGTTGCTAAATATAAGTTTATTGGCTTCAGAGTTGAGTAACAGCCAGCCAATAACGAGTGAAAGACGAAGTAACGAATAATAACATTTAAACTGTTTAAAATAATACATGAGTAGTATTGATGTGCGTCTGATTAGCAGGATGCAGAATGATGTACCAGTTTTCGCAAAAAAGTAAAGTAATCATCAATAAATTATTCGGGAACTCATGCTAGCCAAGTGTCTTTCCCTTGAGCAGTTAACTTATCAAGTGATTAAAATACAGAGATTTTGGAAAGGTAAGATTAGAAATAAAGTCATTAACAAATATAAGTCTCTGTTCCGGGAAATTACAGATAGATTTAATCGAAGTCAAAAAAGCTAAATTAGTGAAGTTTTTGCTGTATCTGAATCTTCTGATTGGAAGCCCAGCCATAATATAGAATAAAATCTTTCCCATTGGCGGCAAAGTAGACACCAAGATAGTTTGGAAGAGGATGAAAATAGCGATTATTAGTTCGAATGGGTGAAATAAAACAAAATAGTTAAAAAAGTCAACGATGTTAAGCAAGAGAACAAGCTAAAAATAACTAAGTAAAGATAAGTAGAGAAGCCTTTCAAAAGCATAAGTCATGAACACTCAGAGGAAAAAGACAGTTTATTGGCAAAAATCAATAAAGAACATCTTATCCAGTGGAATTCCATAAACAAGAAAATGCCAAATGTCATGAAGGATAAAGGAGGCATCATGGAAAAATTGAAAAAACCATCCAATATCAATCAGAAATGGATCGATGTAGAGATTCATCACTCAATCAGCAGCTAAACAAACTTAAATTAGAAAAATATTATCCCTCCTGATCCTTGTGCAAATCAAAGTAAAAAGAAAGATTATCAATGCGTTTAAGACTTTTAAGATAACTCCTTGGACGAATCTTTAAATTACAATCTTATTCAATTCGAATTAAAACAAAAAAATAACTATCAACAGAAAAAATATATATAAGATAGCTGCGCTTTCGGCATTGGATCATGCATGCAGTAACAAAAAATGGCATCAAACGAGGATCAGATGTGGGTTGTTCAACAGATGACCAACAACCATGTTATAAAAAATTATCTTGAATGTGAATTTCAAAATTTCGAATTAAACGTACAAGGTAAGGATGGCTCTCACTAGAATAATTTTGTCCATTTTTCAGAGAATTTAAATGATTAATAAAGATTTGTGTCTGATGAATCCATGGAGATTGAATGTTAAAGCTCAAAACTGATAATCTCCAATAAAATGGAGGAGAACCTTCAAATGAAAGCCAATGATCTTAAGATTGATAAGGACAAGATTGAAATAATGGTAAATTAGATAATTTAATTTCTGCTTTCTTAATTTTCAAGAGGTAAATTATGACTGATTTAGATATATCTTACATTTTAAAAAAGTCTACAGCTCCTACGCCTTAAAAGCCAACTTCCCCAGCTCCACGGGCAGTTCAACCACCCTGTATCTAAACCAGTTTCTGTTCAATAAAACACTACATTGCCAAATTCATATTATTCATTTAAAGTATTTTTTCCATTCCATTCAGAAAGTGATACATATCTTACTCGTATTACTGATAACATAAACAAAAATATTGGCCCCAGTTCTAATTAAATTTTGAGTTATTTGCGTCCAGAGGAGGATTTGGGCGCTACAAAGGAAAGTTGGGCTTAAGATGAAGAAGATTAAGATGGGGTATTTATTGTGCCTGCTTAATTTTTTGAACAATTTGAGATGGAATGCTAAGCTGAATCCAATAATAGAGGTTAAAAAGATCTCGGCCCAAGGATTAAAGCCTACCTTGGATTTTGGCACAGATGTATCTTTTAGAGCTTTAATGAATGTTTAGACTATGAGCGCCCCTACGGTATTATGGGAAAACCTTATGAATGGACCACCTAACCTAAAATATTTCGGAGAGTGACCAAGAAAAAACTCCAATATCATTTGCATCGCGGAAAGGACAGGCTTCTGGAGTTAGCATAATTAGTCAGCGGAATCATTTTTGAGAAGATTAACTCTCCTTTCTCTTTGATTAATCTGAATGAATAGCAACGATAAATAATGAATGAGGAACGCCTGTCACGTATTCTTGCTACAGAACTGCTATAATCTGAGCCATCATGGGTCAACTATAACGACTAGACTGCTTAACTTATGGTTGAACTGGCGAGAATGATCAAAGACAGACTTTTTTTCTAAACTGCTACTGACATAAAAAAATTGCAAAGGCGTAGGAAAATTATGTAACAGCCAGAAGAATCACTAATAGAATTCAGTCTAGTTGAGCTTTGATTTATTACTACTTTTCATTTACGTATGACATGGAGGCAATGATAAATTGATCGATAATTTTAAGTCATTTATACTCGAAGAGTCATGATCAACGAGGAATACTCAACACGTGAGATCGATTTATTGCGTGAAATGGAGGCAGTCTCAACCAATTGCTTTATCTGCAGGTTATCATAGGAGCTAAGTCGTTGTTAGATATTGGTGGATGAAAGTAAATGCAAAAGAGATATCTGCATCGAGTGTTTTAAGAAGCATAGAAAAGAGATCTGCATCAATTGTGCACAAAGCTTGTAAGATCACTACAAAAAAGGCAAAACTTCACAAAAAAGCACTGCTCTAGAGGATGCCTCCAAACTGTACAATCGATAGTTTAAAATACGATCTATCGAGGAGTTTCAGCAGCTCGATCATGACTTTATCAGTCTTATAGCATATTTTCATATTCATCCTCAAGGCAAAAAATACTCTGATCCGGAAAAATAAGTAAAACGAATCTTGGAAAATCAAAAAAAATAGCAACGTACTATCATCACCGAGGCCACTAAAGTAAAGCAAGCTCATTACATTGGAAAGGTCTACGACTCTGACAAGACGGGAAAAGATAGCTGTGGTTGCCCAGTTGACTATTATAAGGGATTGACCCTTATTCGTCGCGCCTTCAATGTTCGGACAAGCGAACCTATAAACAGCTCCTACCCCCAGTGATAGAGACAAGATAACGGGAATAGTATTATAGTGCTTTACTAATTTTGTTTTGCTCTCATTTCGGTATAATTATATAATATGGCTAATTCTAAGCCTGTACCATCCATGGATGAAATTATTCATGATTAATTGGATGAGCCGAACAAATTGGACTATTATAAAGAGGTGGAAAGTCAAATAAAAGACATCTCCAAGCAAGGCTAGGCGCCATCAGGAGAGGTTGGAATCAAGGAGGAGATGGAGAAGTATCAGGAGTCCTTCAGAAGTTTTTATTACACTTCTGAAGTTCTATCCAACAACAAAAGCAATTAATTTTTCTAAGATATTGTAAGAGAAATGCACCCCACCCTCAAAATTAAGGGACCTATCAAAAATTTGCTGAAAACAATCACCAAAATATATACGCAAGAATTGGCTGAAACATGCTTGGAGTTAATGACCCTCTCAGGCAAAACAGAAATCGATGCTGAGGTGGTAGGAGATGCCTATCGACTGATCGAAAAGAGGAGAAACAAAAATAACAAAATCTCATCTATGTTTACATATCTATACTGAATAAACAACTTGTAATTATCACTGTATCATGCATGAAGGTTTATTGTTTTTGTAAAATCTAAATAAAAATGCAAAGACAAGTAAATACTGTCTTGGACTTGAAAGTTGTACTCTATTTTTTCTAGCCTAAAGTTATATTGGCCTTCTCAAAGAAAACAATTCTGAGAAGGAACTCTCTTCCAGTCTCCTGTATAAATTTTTAATTTTTAATTATTTATGAAGTTGATTATTAATTTTTTAGGCTGGTAAAAAGGGCAAGAATTTTTATATTCCCCCGCGGCTGCGTAAGTGTTCCTGCTGCCAGAAAGAAAGGTTGGCTCTTCTGGAAAAAGTTGTGGACAGATGCCCAAGCTTGGTGTGCTCCTCATACATACTGTGCATTATTATTTTATTGGAAGAGAGATGATTGAGTAGAGAGAAAGCAGAGAGGAGAAGGATAAGGGATGAAGACAAGGCTAAGTACTACTAGTGAAAATTCGATTCAATTCAATTGAACGATTCATGTTGGATCAACTCTTAGTTTTGGCGAAATTTCTTTTTTGGATAGTGGGAATTTTTGTAGAAAGGATTAATGGGAATACAAAAATAAAAACAAAAAATGATATTTATACTCTTCTCTTGGCGAAACTATTATCTATATATATAGATATCTATTTATCTATCTATCTATCTATTTATCTATTTATCTATTTATCTATTATCTATTTATCTATTTGTCTATTTATATACAAATGACACAAATTAAAAGATTTTTGCTGGTAGTTAATTTTCCTGATTTTGTTACTCGTTTCAAAGATGTGTTTGGATCAATTACTTGCCCATCATTGATCAGACTATTTATATCATTAGACAGGCTGATAATTCAACTCTCACTGTGTATCTTAATATTCCGTTTGGTAGTTGTTCGGTTAGTCCTTCTGCAGCATAGATCAAACAAACATATAACTGCATTGCTTGAGCAAAGACAACTCTGCAAATAAAGAATCTTAAAAAATAATTTAAAAGAATCCAAAATATCAAAATATGTTGATAAACAACTATCATTTGGGTATTTAGCTTTTCATCATATAGCAGCTGTACAAAAGTTATATGTTTGTATTATCATCAATTTCACAATTTCACAGAAGACTGAAGCGATCAGCTAGAGATAGATATTATCAGGTTTCAGGTACTGCAAACCTTTTATGTACTATTTTTCAATTTAAATCAGCTGTAAAGTTGGTGTAAATCTGAGGGCAAACATCGACTTTTTCTATTTTTAAACTGAGGACAAGATATTACTTTTGCTTTTCCACTTTCCCTTGAAATCGGCCTAAAAATGCTTATTCATGACTTTATTACAAAACTATTTAAATAAATCAATCTCCTATGATATTCATAGAGCTTATCTCTAAATAGAGAAATTTTATTTTGATGTTAATATGAACACAAAATATATAATAAATAAGTAGTAAAAGGCTTTAATGCAAAGAAAGATTCAGTTTCATGCATCTCAATGAAGTCGACTAATGAAATTCAAGAAAAAAGATACAAACTGTCAAGGTAGGGATGTGCTGAATATCTGAAAAAACGGATTGAAATTAATTCGATAAATAGAGTTTGGCGGTTGCTAACTTTGATATGGATGTAAATTTTGAATACAAATATAAAAATTATTAAAAATGCTAAATCTTGATAATTTTATAAAACAAATTTATTTGACTATTCGAAGTAAATTGATTGTAAAAAATGATCAAGTAATTAAAATGATGTCATACTTATAATGATCTCATCTTATAGTACAGTTTGCTTGAAGATTAAATATTTGCTTTCAATTATAATCGCTTTATCCTTTACCACTCAAATCGCATTTATAATGTTTTTATTAATCCTTTAGATTGTTTAGGATAGGCTCGCATGTCTAATTCACTAATCATTATTCTATGCTTTATTTCTAAATAAATAAATTAATACTTTTAAGAGCTATTTGCTGAGCAGTACTCATTAAAGATTCATGAGATATTTATGTTGGATAAACAGTGCATTACTTTTGAGTTTGATAGTTATGTGAATTATATTGTAATTCATTTGGACATGTTTAAAATTTAATGTTTTTTTTAATACTATGATTTTTTAAATCTAACAGCAGTGGCTTGGCATTTGAAGTTATATCTTTCGAGAACGAGAACAGTTTATCATTCAAATTTTAATTTTATATGGCAATATTAATTACTTTTGTAATTGATTGAAGGCAACTTTTATCCGGCTTCTTTTGTATGTCTCCTTATTTCTTTTGCTTATCAGATAAATTCATATCCGCAATTATATTACTATCACTAGCCATTGTATTGACTCGATCTTTAAATAATATTTTGTCTTTTTTTATTTATGAGTAATTGAATGAATTCGTTATTTTGTGAAAAGTAGTTGGATCGGCTGTTTTGTTTGATGCAAAAGGAACAATTGTTTGCCATTATTAACTCTAGCAAACATTTTTATTCGTTTTAAAACTGCTGATGGTCTTACATTTTTTAGTATTCCTCTAATATTTTTAAAGAGATTCATTAATATTATTTCTTCTCTTTTTCAAAAGCGAGTTGAGTTAATTTGGCTGAGTTATCATTGACTCATACTATCTTTGCTTCGATTTAAGTTCTCGCAAATAATTATAAAATTTTTGATTAACAACTGACTCATCTGTCTTCATTCTTGAACTATCCTTCGTGAAAGCTGGCGTGATCTTTACAATTTTTTACTTGGCTGAAGCGAACCTATTTCTAATTTAATCCTTTAGTTCCTCAATTGAAAAATATTTAAAGTGCGACTTCATTAACTTTTAAGTTAGTTTATATTATTATAATTTATAGTAATAAAAGATAATTGAGGAAAGAAGATTTATTGAAATAAAGATATAGAGAAATTAAAGATGAAAGAATTCAAATTTTATCTAATTTATTTGTGATTTTGGGGGAATCATTTTTCATTTTTTGCTTCTTGTAGAAATTATGTTTATCTAACTTCTGTGAATATTTTGTGTTTCCTTTGTTAAAAATAATATACAGTATTATATTTTACTCTCTTGGAGGAAATCTATTTAAAGACATCAGGGTGCCTTTTAAAAAACTTTTACATCCAACCTTTACTCGCTCGAAAGAAACATTGATATCTTGGAAAACAATTTTTGATAATTGAAAGAGCCTTTTGTCTGATCTAATATTGAGTAACTTTGCAACATTCTTTTTTAATCTTTTATTGTATCCATAAAGCCAAAAAATTTTCCATTTAAGGGAACTATGGCCTTCGGCCTTGAGGAGAAAAAGATTATTGTTTGAATTTTAAATTACTCTCAATATTTGTCTTTTTCTTAGAATATCTTGCTGTTTTTGTTTTTTATTCTTAAATCTAAAAATCATGTAAATATACATTGTTTTAAATTTTTACTCTTTTATTTAACCTAATTTCTTTTTGCGTCTATTATTCATCAAATTCCTCACTTTAAGCAGCTAGCAGTTATTAGCTCTTTTCTTTCTAACTTATATGTTAGAGCTTAATCAGTTCCTAAGAATAGATATCGTTTCCATTTTAAAGACTAAATTAATCTTACTTTCTCTCAGTATTATCCTTTACAACATTTTATATTTCTTTTTTGACAGTATCATTAATTTATAATTAGTTGATGGGGTCATCTTACCGAGATTAATTTTGAGGAGGAGAAAAGTTATCAATTTTAGAGTCACCAATGTTTAGACCTAATTTAGACAGCATCTTGTTTTCATAATTATCAGAACTATGTATTATTTCAGTACTTCCAGATAGAGGAGAGAAATCATTTAGAGCGGCGTGATTTTATTCTGATTTATCAAAATTTTCTTATCCTTTACATTCATTTATCGAAAAAGCATCTTCTTCAATGAACATTAGAGAGTCTAATGAAGTTTTTTTAGGCTCACAATCATCAGTAATGCAAGATGCATTTATTCCCCTTTCAAATACCTTCAAGATATTGTGAGCTATTTTCTCTCCTTTGATGCTAATATAGGTACGACAATTGAAAGACATAGACTTTGAGGGATTGAGGAGAAGATAGTTATTTATCAACAAGTTTATTTGATATTCAAGCCATTGGCTGCAAGAACTCCTGTGGCTCATCAACGAACTAGGAGATCGGTATTATAAAATTATCCTTATCAACGTAATGGTTAATATACTTATACCCAAAAATTAGAATCAGCCTGTTAAATTTAATTGGACGCATTTTAAGCTAAGAAATCTCTATATGACGAAAAACATTCAGTATTTGTAGATTTATTTTGGAATTATTTAAATAATTTACTCATGCTATATACATATTTTTAACATAAGTAATTATTGAAATAATCAAGAATTCTCAGTCTCAATATATTCAATCATATTACTCTTGGATCCCATCAATGAACTATTTTAAGACTAGTTCTTCAGCCATTTTTTTAGTATTATTTTTTCATATATAAGCAATCCAATGCTTAAAATCACTAAAGCTGTGAATTTTAATCCATTGACTAATAAATCCAATGATTATAGTTTAAATTGTTCATCGTCTCCTCCGATAAGAGTTATGATAATACCCGCTATCCAAATCAAACTATTTGAGAAAATCTGCAAAATACAAAGAGTGAGAGCACTGGTATGTATAATAACTGTACTATAGTCATAATTATAACGAGCAACAGCAAAAAAGAAAATAATAGTAATAATGAGCAGAAAAGTGTTTGAGCCTTATGAAATAAAAAACATTTCAGCGTGGTCCAAATGATAAACCCCTGAATTATCTCTTACACAATGGTTTTAATGAAATGGACAACCAACAAAAGTTAATATGACCATGATGATACTCCAGAATACAGATCCTACTATTCCTTGCCAGCCCACCATTTGTAAAGCAGTTACATCGTATTACTTGAATATTTTTTATAAAATTGTCCTTTGCAAGCCATGGACTATAGTTGAAAAAGCTATGAGAATAATTCCTATTACCATTAAATCCTAATTTATTTTTAATTTACAAATTAATCGCTGGGTTTATCTTCAAGAAATTATCCTAAACCTGATACTATTGCTGCAATTATCACCAGTATACACCCCAATATTTGTGCCCTTTAAAAAGTAGATTTGAGAATTAGCTTTGAGAATATTGCAGTGGAAACAACAATTGAGCAGTCCATAATACTATAAACTGACCCAGACACATAATTTAGACCTATAAATATGAGATTAGAAGCAAAAAGATCCAAAAATAGGGGAAGAAAGCATATAGTAATCTTTGCTGGAAGTTTTTCTATTTTTTCTTTTGACTCTACTTTTGATCCAAAATAAAAAGGAATAAAGCACAAAGATTCTCCCAAAATCATGACCCATGTCATCATGAAGGGATGATAGAAGAATATTTCTTATTCTGCCTCCCATACTAAAGCATTATTTTGAAGTTTCATAACTAAGTTAGTAAATAACTACGAAGAGTGGTAAGTGAACTGGTGACAGCATAGCTGATTAATACAATTTTATTTTTATTCATTAATTATAAAAAATAATAGATTTACAATTTAAGGATATATCATGCCGTTTGTAAATTTTAATTTTGACTTACTTTATAGACTTTGTTGATAGTAGTTCCGCATGCTGTGATGTTACTCTGATACATTTTGCCTGAAGGGGCTGACCACCCTCCAAAGGTTGTGAAGTCCTCAAAAGAGGGATTTTTGTCATTATTAGAATAGATCAAAGGGTATGCAGAAAGCTAAGGGCAAGCATTTAAACTTCCAAATGTATTCTTCCAAAACTTGGCGTTTGAATATATTCCTGCCTATTTTTGAAAGGATTTAATTTAAGCCAGCATTTGCTTGACATATTCACAGTTAGATTTATAATCTGTGCTCCACTTGCATCCAGGATTAGGATTGTCCTCCAAATATAGCCAAAATTTATCATAGTATTGCTCAGCAATGATGAGAATAACATCCACAATTTGATATTTAGCACTCTTGCCTCTGCAAGGTCTCACAAACAGGTCAGTCTTGAACCCAGCTCTCTGAGCATATATTAGAGTATCTTTAACACTAAGATCCAGATCAATGCCTTCAAGTGTGAAGGCTCTCACATTGGCAAAACCATATCCAGCATCTTTGAGACAGTCAAAAGTGCTCTGGAAGGTGACAAGTGGAGATGTATCAATTCCAATTGATGCATTTGCCTCGAATATGAGCAGATAGACTGTTAGACTAAGTAGGAATATTAATAAACTTTTCATCTTATTCAATTATATATAATTTAATCAATAAAAATATCATAATTTTAGATAGTCATTTAACCAAAAGAGAACGACTTTATTTGCGATTAGTAATTGAACTATTCTTGTTTTTTCTTTACTTCCATAAAGACAGTAACTTGTCAGGCTTGACAAATCTAAAACTGGCCTAAAAGCATTTATTTGGCTATGTTTTTAATCTACTTTTGTTTAGCTGCAATTTAACTCTTCGAACCCTCATAAAACTTATTGCCTTTTCTCTTTCTGAGGTTTATTAATTTGAGCATAATCGTACTGTACTTTTGATGAGCTCAGATTTATTTGTTTAGAGTTCACTTATTGACAAACAATTAGTAATATATTTAATAAATATTTCTCTAGAAACACAAGGAATTGTGCATTTACGCTAACTGCAGTAAACTGTCTATAGAGAAACCATTTTTTGCTTTAGCAGCTAAGACAATCCTAAACATTTATTGATAAGATTGGCGGAATGTTATCCAGTCCAACTAGTTCCTAAAAAATAAATGGTGTCAGCTTTTTCCCCCGCTAAAACAATTGCTTCTCCAACATCAAATGTTCTATATGCAATATTCCTCATGAAAAGATTTTTGTTAATGATTGAAATTTTATTTAAAAACTGCTACTTGATACATTAAGTTTGAATCTATCTTTCTTTTTAATTTTTTTGAAAATATTACCGGAAATATGTATTAAAATAATTTTCCTATAAAGTTAAAATTAGATGTTTAGAAGTAAATTCTATCTTATCGATGGCAATATTGGATAATATTTCGATATCTCCAAAGGTATTGCCTTCTTTTATTTCATAGGTCACTCCTTCGCTTGTTACTAATGCTCTACCTTTCAATATAAAATAAAACTTTTTTTACAGAGGATTGTTTATAATATTCTCTTCAGTTTCTAAGATCCTAAATATCAATTTTGCAACTTAAGATGATGAATAAACATTTTTGATCCTGCACAGATAAGCTACTCATCGAAAATTGTCACAAGTATACGTCTAAGTAAATTTCGATCAGCCAACTGCATTTATTGTTTATAGAGGATATATCTCAGAATAAGAGAGAGATCTTTCCTAGTAAAGTTAATGTTAGGAAGTTTTGACTCATCTAAGTTATTATTGAAGTACAGCTTTCTTCCTTCCTTTGAGATGGGAGTGATCCATACATTGTATTGCGTTTCAAAGAGTTGCTTAGAGTGTGCATTGGACCGTTATTTTTTGATTTTATCTCGTGGGCCGTCACGATGTCATTTAGTTTTAATTGAATATCCTTCATAAGCTTAAAATTATAAATAAATTGAAACAAGAAATATAAACATTCAGATGTTAAATCCAATTATACGAGAGAAATTTTCGAATGCGTTTCCGTCTTTCTATAAAAGTCAAAGTTATTAGGACTTAACGACAAAGTTGAATAAATAACTAAATAGTTTAGAGTAAAGAAATATCAGAGGAAACATTAGAATAAGAGGCAAATCTTTAAATTGTAATAGTCTTTTGAATCATATAAGCTATTATTTGAATTAATCAGAAAGAGATAATGTTCAACCAATAAATAGACTATTAATTTTTATATATCTTAATTAGTAAAAACAATATTAAAAGATTAATTCCAATAAAAATAAAAGTTGTATTAATTGTGTTTGGGATTTCCTACTTCACTAATCAATTTTGGACAGTTTATTGAAATATAAATATTTTCTTTAAGAAGTCTTTTAAGACCTTATTTATAAATATAATAAGTATGAGTTCATAGTTCTTCGCCAATGCAAACAATGAAGTGGATAATTAATATGCCTATGTTCTTTAAATTTTAACACCATCCTCAAGTGAAATGAACTTAAATTGTCGATCTGAGAATGTCTAGACCTTTGGAGAGTTAACTCATCAGGAATATAACCAATTTGATTATTATTCAGACCCCAAATACAATGCCTAAAGCTAACAAGGATGCGAAGATATCGAGTAGGCCAACCCAAGAGTTTAGCTCCATCAATAAAAATCATAAAACATTGAGGAATAAAAGGTGAAACCCTTACAAAAGGAAACTGCTTTTTATGAAGATAGACTTCATTGTATTATTTCCTAGACTTAAAATACAAAACCTCTTTTAAATAAATAATAAAACTCTCAAATTGATTAATCAAGTAATAAGTATAAGTCAAAAAAAATAAAAAAAAATAAAAAGGAACAGTACCCTACTAAAAATTTTCTTCCAAGTTTTCGTTCCTCTGTCTTAAATTATCTTGCCCGTTATTTTAAAGGCGAATATTTTGAGAATATTGAAGTGATAAAAAGAGTGCGAGGAAAAAAATGCATCAACATGACTGACTATCAAGATATCTTCAATTATCCTTAATTCCGCCCATGCTTAGAAAAATATTTTTAGAATAAAGTTATTAATCACGATCTTATGACATCCAGAATTGACAACAAACTTAAAGCACTCTATTTCACCAAAATACACGTGTTCTAAGATGCCTTTCGTAATGGAGTATTTTCGAGAATTAATTGATTCTTTTAAAATTATTGTTAGCTCTATTGCTTTGATATTAACAAAATCATTATTTATTATGAGGATAATGATCAAAAATACAAATATTTAAGAAAAATAATCTGAAATTGAGACTCGCATACTAACCACTCAATAAAAATTTACAGCGAATAAACTGCTTGAGTAGTTGTATATTGATAAATATAAATAACTGCCTTTGTTGTAGAATGATAAATATTAGGAAAAAAAATTAAAAAAATTAGCAATGATTAAAAATAAGATTTCTATCAAAAGCTGACGTTTTTAGAGTTATTAAATTTGACTTAAGCTTTTTCCTTTATAAAATTTATAGTTGCAAATGACTGATAATCGGGTTTCTCCTCAAAATTCAAAGATTTTCTCGCTAATCCGCTTGAAAGCTGAGTGCAAGATCTTACCAGTTAGAGTTGATTTCTCCTCCATCAGCATGTAATTCTATCTTGATTCAGGCCCAAGCTACCACCAACATTGATGGCTCCTTCATTTAATAATGATCACTGCTATTTCACGCCTTCCTTCCATCTACCGGCTGATAAGGTATCAATTCCCTCTTAACTTAGAAGTCTTGTCAGAATAATACTGGCTTTGAGAAATCACAATTCGAAGAAAGGATTCAAAGAAGTGCTCAGGAATATTGTAGTATTGATTCCCTAATTATGTCGTCATAAGTCATGATGGCCTCTCCCAATTCAAAATATTGCCAGATCTGCCAATAAAAGTTCGAAGATTACTTTATTCACATACAGCTAAAGTCTCATTTGGTGAGATCTACAAACAACGAGGTTAATATGCTCATACAAGCTCTATCTTAATCCCTTCATGAAGACCCAAATTAATAGGCCAAGCAGAAGAAAACCAAGGGTATTCAAAAGTAGGAAGAGAGATTAAGAAAAAAGTATGAAAATAAAAGACACATCAACAGCAAATAGAAAAGCGGAAGATCAAAGGGAGCATTATCCAAAGGACAAAATCATAGCACAGCGATAGCTGAGGATTGCTTAATTTGAAAGAAACTGAAAAGGATAAAACAATAATCTCTTTTGATATTTATACTGCTCTTGCAAATACTAAATTTCCCCATTTTGAGTAAAACTAATAATGAGAAAATTTATTCCTTCTTAACTTCTTATACTGATTTTATCTATCTTTCTGTCTTGGATTGAGGCAAGCAATTAAAAAAATGTCTGGATAATTTAATTATAAAGAAGTTATTTGAATGAGAGCATATATAGATAAGCTATTTGTACTTATTCAAAATGTCCTTTTCCATAATTATTATTCGGATAAGTTCAATTTGAAGAACTCAGCATCTTATATCTAAGAATTAAATTCTAATCGTTTGATATTTAATAAGAATTAAATTGAATGATATTCTTGTAAAATTAAAGATTAAAGTCTTACTAGATATATTTTTCAATCAGTAAATATATTAGCCCATATTCTGAAAGGGAATGGATAAATACTAAAAATAAGCAAAGAGAAATTATTAATGGTTTATTTATTTCAAATCAATGAATTTATTGTGGATTTATCATAATGAATCATGATGCTGGGTAACTACATAGTAGGCCATTTCCATATCACTAATTAGGATATTGCGGTCCTTCACCTAAATACCAAACTCTCTCTCCAGTGCTTCATGAACCTGAACAGATGTTTAAATATCGACAAATCCTCCCTCATCTCTCCAGTGTGTGCTAAAGGAGAATGGAACACCCTAAATAATACCTTTCAATATACGTTCCAGCGTTCGGGATCAACTTAATTGAGTCTGTGATGAATGCATTTGATGATTCTCTTGGCAGTAAGACCAGGCTGAGTGAGGAAGAGTTACATGGTGATGTGTCTAGCTGTGTTTTGGAGGGATGTAGAAAGCATACTTGGTGGTGTTTGTAAGATTTTTGCCAAGACTAGCAACTATTCGATTCATGATACAATAATTAATATTATTCAAGATTAGTACGATATCATGGATCACTAACAAGTAGAGTCTTTCCCATAATTTGCTTAGTTGAATATATTAATATAAATTTATCTTCGTACTGG
>Ga0302280_1002221_pt1 | contig 15151 bp, 14 predicted proteins | sample III_Fen_E1_1_FD_198771 | JGI IMG/M metagenome (GOLD analysis project Ga0302280, IMG submission 198771) | Peat permafrost microbial communities from Stordalen Mire near Abisko, Sweden - III_Fen_E1_1 | ecosystem: Environmental > Terrestrial > Soil > Wetlands > Permafrost | place: Sweden: Abisko... | reverse complement strand
AGTTTGGCCAGTATGAAATGATACTTTTTAACCGGCGTAACATTGATCTGCTCAATAGTGCCTATCTCTTTTTCCTTTACAATGTTAAGCGAGGCGGAAAAAGCGCCTATACCAGTAAGCAGCGAAACCATTAAACCAGGTACCATAAAAAGAAAATAATTCATGAACGGGTTATACCAATTTTCATTCACCAGGTCAATGGTTGCAGCCTCATTAAAGCGGCCCGGTTGATTCCATTGCAGCCGGATATCCTGGTTAAAATCATTGATAATAGCAGTAAGATAACCACTGCCCACACCGGCTTTGGTGCCGTTGATAGCATTCACTGCTAAAAAAACTTCGTCATGGCCATCACGCACCAGGTTATCTTCAAAACCCTGTGGAATTTCAAGTACTATATCGGCTTTATTCTTCTCCACTAAATCTGCAGCGGCAGCGTAGGATTCCCGATACCGGCCACCACTAAAATATTTTGACGCATAAATTTTATCGATTAGCTTTTTCGAATAGGTAGAGTGGTCATGGTCTACCACCGCCACTTCAATATTCTTCACCTCAAAATTGGCTGCCAGTGGCAATAAGGTAAGTTGAATAACCGGACCTACGATAATGGAAAAAAGCAAGGCCCTGCTACGGAGTATTTGCCGGAATTCCTTTTGTAATAAAAATCTTAAAGTCCTCATGCCAGCCTGATTTTAAAACTCCTTACATTAATAACGATCAACACCAGGGTGATAACCGCTAACACCAGGGTCTCCCGCCAAATGGCCGTAAAGCCAAGCCCCTGCAGCATCACTGCTTTTACAATTGTATAATAGTAACGTGATGGTACTATGTACGAAAGCCCCTGCATCCACAAAGGCATATTTTCAATCGGGAACATGAAACCGGTTAACATCATGGTAGGTAACATGAGGCTCATTTGCGAGGTCATCATAGCCGCCATCTGTGAGTTAGAGCCCACTGAAATAAGCAAACCCAGTGCCAGGCACGAAATAATAAATAAGGTGCTCTCGGCAACTAATAGTATCACACTACCTTTAATAGCCAGATCCAATAAAAAAACGCTCATCAGCAAAATAGCGGCGAGATTCAATAGTGAAATAAGCAGGTATGGAATTGTTTTAGCGATAATAACCAAGGAAGGCCTAAGCGGCGAAACCAATAAAATTTCCATAGTACCCAATTCTTTTTCCTTGACGATGCCAACGGCCGTCATCATGGCGCAAATAAGCATTAGCACCAAGGCCATTACACCTGGCACAAAATTGGGGGCCCCCAGCAGTTCAGGGTTATAGAGCATTTTTACTTCGGGTGTAATAGTGTACGATTGGTTGTTTTGAGCCAGCGCTTCATCCTGGTAATCGTGGATGATAGCCGTTAAATAACTGGTAAGCGTGGTAGCCGTGTTGGGGTCGCTGGCATCGGCAATAACCTGTATTTGCGCCTTGTTGAGGTGCGACAGGTCGTTGTAAAAATGGTCAGGAAAGATGACCGCCATTTTTATATCGCCTGCCCGGAGGGCCGCTTCTATCTGGTCGTGTGTAAGTGTAGATTTCTGTACTTTAAAATATTTGCTGGCTTCTATTTTCCGGATGATCTCCTGCGAACCATAGTCTTTAGCGTAATCACAAACCACTATCTGCGAATTCTTGATCTCGTTGCTAAGTACAAAACCAAAAAGCAATACCTGGGCGATGGGAACGCCAAAAAGCATCAAAAGCGTTTTTCGGTCGCGGAATACATGATAAAATTCCTTCCTTATAAAGGCCATTAATTGTTTTAATACAGCACTGTTCATGTTAGTCTGCTTTACGTTTGGCCCCACGAGCCAGTTCATAAAATACCTTGTTCATTGAATCCGCCGAAAATTTCTTTTTCAAATTTGCAGGTGTATCAAAAGCATCAATGCGCCCGTCCACCATTACCGAAACCCGGCCACAATATTCGGCTTCATCCATGTAATGAGTAGTAACAAAAACTGTAATGCCCCGGTCCGATGCTTCGTATATCAAATCCCAAAACTGTCGGCGTGTAACCGGATCAACGCCGCCGGTAGGCTCATCGAGAAATACGATTTTGGGCTGGTGAATTACCGCTACCGAAAAAGCTAATTTCTGTTTCCATCCTAAAGGCAGCGATCCCACAAAGGTTTTTGCTTCATGTGCTATTCCCAATCGCTCAAGCAACTCTGCTCCCCTATCCTTAATATCTTTATCCGATAAGCCGTAAATACCTGCGTAGAAAGTAATATTTTCCATCACTGTCAGGTCTTCGTACAGCGAAAACTTCTGACTCATGTATCCTATATTTTTCTTTATTTCTTCTGCTTGCGTGTACACGTCAAATCCTGCCACTGTAGCAGCACCACCGGTAGGGGTAGATAATCCGCAGAGAATACGCATAGCGGTAGTTTTACCGGCACCATTAGCGCCCACAAAACCAAATATCTCGCCTTGCTTTACATCAAAAGTAATGGCATCCACCGCCACAAAATCGCCGAAACGTTTGGTCAGCTTATCCGCTTTTATAGCTATGTTATCCATTTCCCTTTTCGGTTATTCGTATAAAATAATCCTCAATCCCCGCTGGTATTTCAGTTATTTCTAATTGCTGATGCCCTCTAATGATAAGATAATCCGTTAGCTTGCTTACTGCACTATCTTCATCCTGTTTCAAACTCACATGCATGGCATCACCGAATGTGAAGCAACTGTGGGTTCCCTCATAACTGCGCAGGTCATGCAGTAACTGGTGCATATTGGATGATTTAACCGCAAAAAGTTTTCCGGGATATTTCTTAACAGTTTCAGCAGGTGATGCAATACTTAAAATCTTTCCTCCCTCGATCAATGCAATTTTATCACACAGAGCGGCTTCATCCATATAGGGGGTGGATACCAAAATACTGATGCCCTGGTGCTTGAGCCTTTTTAGCATATCCCAAAACTCAACGCGCGAAACAGCATCTACACCGGTGGTAGGCTCATCCAGAAATAACACCCTGGGTTTATGTATCAGTGCACAGCACAGCGCCAGTTTCTGCTTCATACCACCGGATAGTTTTCCCGCCCGGCGGTCTTTAAACGGCTCTATTTGTACATAGATATCTTTGATAAGATTGTAATTCTCTTTAAAAGAGGTATTAAATATGGTGGCGAAAAAGTTAAGGTTTTCTTCCACCGTCAGATCCTGGTAAAGTGAAAACCTTCCGGGCATGTAGCCGATACAATTGCGAATACTTTCATATTCCTTCACCACATCAAATCCCGCTACAGTGGCGCTTCCGCCCTCCGGTAACAATAAAGTGGTGAGCACCCTGAAAATGCTGGTTTTTCCTGCACCATCCGGTCCGATAAGACCAAACGTTTCGCCCTCGGCCACATCAAACGTGGCTTTGTCGACCGCAAGTACAGTTCCCTTGTTATAGGTTTTGGTAATATTATCCAGCGTAATGGCGCTCATGGCTTTATTTAAATTTTATGTCAGCGTACATGCCTATTTTCAAATAACCATCATTCTTCACCGTAATTTTTGTGGCCCACACTAAGTTGGCACGTTCGTCTTTGGTTTCAATGGTCTTGGGTGTAAACTCTGCCTTGTCGCTAATCCAGGTAATTTCTCCTTCGTATTCTTTGTAACTATTTTCGGTGCTGTCAATATAGACCTTAACCTTTTGACCCAATTTTATTTGCGAAAATTGATCATTGGTTACATATGCTCGCAACAACAGGCTCGATACATCCGCAATCTTATAGAGCGCCTTACCGGGCGTTGCTTCCTCATCCAGTCGCGCATATTTTGAAAGCACCGTTCCATTAACAGGGTTGATTAAATAGCATTTGCTCAACTGGTCGTTCATCTGGTCTATCAATGCGCGTAGTGGTATGGCTTCTTTATTAATATTTGTGGTGGTGATATCCAGTGTTGAATATTGTGCATCAATTTCCTTTTGTATTTGCGACACGAGGAAGGTTTGGTCGTCCACCTGCTTTTGCGTAGCAGCATCTGCCCTCAGCAAATTGGTGAGGCGTTGCTGTTCGTGTTGGGCATTTTGCAATTGCACTTTAAGCGAAGCCAATTGGGCTGCTATATCTGGTCTTTTGCTGAGTCCGGCTGTGATCTGCGCTTGCAGGTTCATCTTATTAAAGTAAAGCTGAGCCGTATCAATGAAGCCGATATACTGGCCGGCTTTCAGCGTTTGCCCTTCTTCAACATTGAACTCTTTTATTCTGCCGGTAGCTTCGGCGGATATAATCGTTTCTTCCGTCTCGAAAGTACCGGAAGCATCGAATTGTGTTTTTGGACCACACGAACTGAGCCACAAAAGTGCTCCAAGCATAAAGAATGAAATTTTGTTCATTACCTTTTTTTTAGTTAAATAATTAATTACCAGATGTATTTTGAAAATTGTATTCTGCCTGTAACAATTGCACCTGGTGCAATATCAAACTGACCCTTGCCTGTGCCTCCGCGTCCACTTGTGTCAGGTAATCATGACTGGTTATCACACCGTTCTGTAATTGAGCGCTTGATGCATTTTTTACCGACTCGCGTAAGTCAACGATCTGTTGATCATTGCTAACCAGATCGCCATATTTTTTGATCTCTTCATTCTGCTGGGTCATTGTAACCTTGGTATTGAACAGAAAAGTTTCCTTCTGTACATCCAGGTCGTTTTGGCTAAGAGCAATAAGTCGCTTATTATTTTTCAGGGTATACAGCGTAGACAGGCTCCAGTTAACGTGAATACCGGCTATCCAGTATGCCCCGAAATCATTACTGATAGGGTTAAGTGTGGGGCGGCCATATTCGCCATCGAACGTGGCGTTGATCTGTGGCAATAAACCGGTTTCGAGTTGACGGGATTGCACGTCGTAGCTTTTCTTCTGTAATTCATACCATTGTAGTTCGGGCCTACGGATATCCGGGATCAACGAGGGAGATTGTGGAGCAATAAGCACAGTACTATCATCCAGGGTTTGATTGATAAGCAACCCCAGAACCATTATATATGCTCTGCGCGTACTGACCAGATCCACTTTGCTCTGTTGTGTTTGAAGCAATTGTGCCTTCAATTCATCCACATTACTTTTATAGGCTGTTCCGTTATTGACAAGCGCCTGTGTTTTATCGATACCATTTTGAATATCGGCTTGTTGAAGATCGTTTTGCTTTAATTCCTGATCGATCAATAAAACACCGAAATACACCTGGTTCACCCGGTCGCGTAAAGAGTATAGCGACACCTCCAGGTTCTGTTGTTGCACATCGGCCTGGGCAACGGCGTTTTCTTTTTTGAATTTAGTAGCGTTGGCATCGAAGATCACTTGCTTTACCTGGCCGTCGATGTTAGCATTGTCTTTACTGTAAGTAGGAAAGTGGATCTCACCTGCAAATTGCGGTGGCAAAGTGGCGAATAAACTTCCATAATTAGCTGTTTCGGATTGGTAAGTGGCCTGTGCGTTCACATTCAATTGCGGAATGTAGCCTCTCCAGGCATTCTCTAACGTGAACTGCTTTGTTTGCAGAATAATGCCGCGCTCCTTTATCATCGGATAATTTTCACGGGCCCATAGGTAGCACGAATCAATGGTTAGCGGTTTTTCATTCTGTCCGTAAGATAATCCTACAGAGATCAAAAGAGTTAGTGCGACAAAGTATTTCATTCATTTAAAGTTTATAGTCAATCAAAAGTTTATTTGGCCTTCATAATCGCCTTTAACCACACTGGCACCAGTTCTTTGCGCTCTTCCATCAGGTCGTCAAACTCTTTACTGCTGATATCATTTACTTTCATCAGTATCGGTTTAGCTACAAATGGGAATATAACCAAGCCCATAAAATTCATCATAAAATGCCCCAGGCGAACCTGCGATATTTTCCCATCCTTCATGGCCCCTTCCATTCGTTTTATAAAGCCCGCACGGACATGACTCATTTTTCCCCTGACATGCAGAAGTTTAGTTGAATCATTCTTCATCTCATTCATAATAAAAAACGGCAGATCAGGGTTTTGCTTCAGCATATCAATATAAGTACTTGTTACCTGCAATAGTATTTCATCAAGTGGTAAATTTTCATCTCCCAAAACAGGTATCAACTGTTTAACGAACTGATCAAAATTTTCGATCATAATAATGTCAAACAGCTTTTGCTTGCTACGGAAATAATAATTAAGCAAAGCCAGGTTGATGCCTGCCTCAGCAGCTATATCGCGGGTTTTTACGGCGGCAAATCCCTTTTCGGTGAAAAGCTTACGCGCCGCCTGCTTTATTTTCTCTTCCGCTGAAACATCCTCTTTTTTGATCCTCTTGGCCATAACTTTTAGTAAAGACGATGCAAAGATAAATTTATTTTATTGATTTAAACAAATTTTTTAATCAAATGATTAAATCAATTTATTATTACCGGCTATTCAAGGGATGCTTTTGTATAAGTCGTAATTTCTACTGCATTTAGTAGGCCGGAATGAAATAACCAAAATAATATTACCAGAGTTTGGTTCCGCCCATTCTGTTCAGGTCTATCAATGAGAGAAGCAGGCTAAACTGTAATTGTATTTTACCTAATTCGGCGTTCTGCAAATCGGTTTGCGAGGTAAGCAGTTCCAGGTTTGTAATAACGCCTGCTTTGTAACGTATCTCAGCAAGGTTCAGTGCTTCTTTCGCCTGGTCTATTTGCGATTCGTAATTTTTTAATTTGCCTTTGGTGGCCTCCAGGTCGCTCTTGGCTTGCAGTATATCCTTATCCACGTTTATTTTGGTGGTCTCCATATTGTACTTAGCCGCTTCCAAATTAATCTGTGCAATTTTAGTGCGATAGTTAGGCCGGTCACTGCCATAAATAGGAACAGTAAGACCTACGCCTACCGAGCCAGTTAGTAAAAGTTGGTTGATAGAAATAAGGCCGCCACCCTCTTTTGTACCTATATATCCGTCCTGGTAACCTAACTGCCCCCTTGCTGTTAATTTAGGCAACCAGTTGTTCCGGGCCGCTTTAATATCCATTTCCGATTCTCTGAGCTGATCATTTAGTATAAGTAGATCATAATTTTTATCGGAAGAAACATCTTCATGCCCTTTAGAGTCGAAAGTGATGTCATCACGTGTTATATATCCATCCCCCTGTTGCGCAGTGAGCATATCCAGGTACTCGTAATCTTTTTTACGGCTGTTTTCCAGATCAATTAACTGGTTATCCGCATTGTTCCTTTTTACCTGGGTGGAAAGCAGATCAAAGTTCAAAGCGTCGCCATCCTTTACGCGGGCGCTGATTATATTTATGTCCGAATCCAAAAGATTTATTTGTTCATTCTGCACTTCAATACTCTTATTATAAAAAACAATAGCACAATACAATTCGGTTACCTGGTAAGATAAAGTTTGTTTCACGCTTTCCAGGTTATCTCTTGAAGTTTGTATCTCTAAAAAGGTTTTCTTGACATCAGTTTGTGTACGGCCAAAATCCCAGATGGGCACTTGTGCCGCAACGTGAAAATCGTAGTTGTTGGCAGGAAAGAACTGGAAAGAACCAAAACCCGGAAAGGTAAGGGAAGGCGTGGGTTTTTGATAACGGTACGTGCCATCACCGTCAACGGTAGGCAGGTAACCGGCTTTAGCAAGGTCATGTTGCGTTTCAGTTGATCTTATAGTGGCATCGCCCGCTTTTAACTTAGGGTAATTATCAAATGCATTTTTGATAAGCGTGGTTAGCTGATCCGGCAAATTAAATGAATTGACTTGTGCATCGAGCAAGCCCCGTACAACAAACGCTATGATAACCGTTAACCAAAGTTTTTTATTGTTCATTCCTATATCTTTTTTGTTACTTCTAATTCTAAACTAATTTTAATTCTAATGCGACCCTTCCGCTACCGCTTTCTTCGCTTCCGCCGATAGTTTTGTGTTCTTCAAAAACGGGATGAGCGGAAATACTGCCAATATAAATAGGATGGAAAACAAGAACCCATCTAAATATGTAAGCAAATAAGCTTGTTGGTCTACCACCCGGTCCATTATCATATAGGCTTGTTGTTGTGCTGTAGCGGTTGCCGGCACTTTCGAGGCCATGGCTGCTACATAAGCGCTATTACGCTGCAAAAAGGCTGCCGAGCCAGCAGTGATATTACCCACTAATTCGTTGCGATGGATAGCATAACGTTGATCTACATAAATATTCATAAAGGCAATACCAAAGGCCCCGCCTAATTGGCGCATCATATTGTTGAGCGCCACACCCTGTGGTATATCCTTTGGTTTTAAACCGGCAACGGCTTGGTTGGTAAGCGTTACCAGGGCCATTGAAATGCCTATACTTCTTACTAGCAGCGGGAGAGCATAATCGCCAATACTGCTGTTAATGTTACTCTTAATATATAGCAACCAACCGTATACCATTAAAACGGCAAACCCAATAGCGATATATATTTTAGGCGAATCACCTGCCTGCAATCGCCTACCCACAATGGGCATAACTATTAAGGAGCCGAGTGCCCCGGGAATAAGCGAGACCCCCACCATAGTAGGCGTATAACCTAAAACACGTTGCAATAAAAGCGGATATATGAACACCGATGTGTAGAGTGAAACGCCCGCAATAAAAGTGAGCATAGTAGTAAAGGTAAGGTTCATGTCCTTCAACAGGCGCAAATTCACTACCGGCTGGTCCGTTTTTAATTCCCAAATAACAAAGGCAACAATACCAATGGCAGCAGCTATAGCAAAGATGCGAATGCCCTCATTGGCAAACCAGTCGTTGGTTTGCCCACGCTCCAATACATATTGCAAGGAGCCCACCCCCACAGTGAGTAAGATGATACCTGCCCAGTCGATTTTAGGCTTTTCGGTATGGTGTATAGAATCTTCGATAAAGAAATAGGTAAGCACTGCAGCCAGGATGCCGAAAGGAATATTAATGTTGAAAATAAGCGGCCAGCTGTAATGATCTATCAGTATACCCCCAACCGTAGGCCCAAGGGTAGGGCCAACTACTATGCCCATACCAAATATGGCAGAAGCCGTAGCCCGCTGGTCTACCGCGAACGTATCGAACAGAATGGCCTGGGAAGTAGAAAGCAACGCGCCGCCGCCTATACCCTGAACAAATCGCCACAGGATTATCTCCCATAGCGTAGTGGAGTTACCGCACATGAAAGAGGCAAATGTGAAAAGTATAATAGAGTAGAGGTAGTAATTTTTTCTTCCAAAAAAGGCGGCCAGGAAGCTGGTCATAGGGATGATGATAACATTCGCGATGGCATAAGCGGTTATAACCCAGCTAATATCCTCGATGGTAGCACCCAGGTTACCGGCCATGTTATTCAGCGCCACGTTTACAATGGAGGTGTCGATCAACTCCATGATAGCGGCCGAAATGGTGGTAAAAACAATAATTCCTTTTACGAAACCTTTCATAGGTTTTATATCGCTTTTTAAATCATCTCCAAATTATAGTTTGGAGATAACACTGCCTCTCAAAAAATTAATACGCAACCGCCACATCCAAACTCATACCGGCGTGCAGCTTATCTTTATACTGTGCTTCGTTTTCGATTTCTATCTTGACTGGTATGCGTTGGGTTACCTTCACAAAGTTGCCGGTTGAATTATCCGGTGGCAGTAATGAAACCCGGGCTCCGGTAGCATCAGAGAATGAAATTATTTTGCCTTTCATTTTCAGGTCCGGATATGCATCCACACTTATTTCCACTTCATCGCCCACCTTCATATGGTCTATCTGCGTTTCCTTATAGTTAGCCACTACCCAAAATTGATGGTCATCGACAATAGTGAAAAGGGGCGTTCCAGCCTGCACATATTGGCCTATATCAACATTGCGTTTACCTATCTTGCCATCGCTGGTAGCGTATATTTTAGTATAACTTATTTTCAACTTTTGCTGTTCAATGTTCGCTTTCTTTAATGCAATAGTGGCATCTGCCTTTTTCAATTGCGCATTGATAACTCCCAAACGTGATTGAGATACATTTACATCGCTTTTCGATGCATCAAATTGTTTTTCAGCAACATCTAAAGCCGCTTTGGTATCATCCAATTGCTTTTTGGTAATAGCTCCATCATGATATAGGCTTTGGTCGCGGGCGAAGTCCTGTTTTGCTTTATCCAAACGGGTTTGTGATACACTTACGTTGGATTGGCTTTCATTTATAGTGGCGCCTGCATTAACCAGTGAGGCCTTGGCGTTGGCATTATCGCTTTCGGCCTGTGCCAAGTCGGCTTCCATTTCCTGCAATTGTAATTGCAATTCGCTGTCATCTAACTCTGCAAGCAGAGAGTCCTTCTTAACCGCAGAATAATCTTCGGCATACAACTTGGTAACATATCCTGAAACACGCGGGAGTATGGGTACCAGTTTAGCGTCTATCTGGGCATTGTCAGTGGTTTCGTGGTGCAGCTCATAATAGATCTTCTTGAAACCAAAATAACCTGCCACCAATAGGGCCAATACTATAATTACCCTGATAATAATGGTACGGGGTGTTGTCTTTTTTTCTTCCGGTAATGCTTCGGTTGATGCCATGTGTCGTTTTGTTTTAAAGTGCAAACGTAAACTAAGTTGACTAAATTGTCAAGAGAGTTGACGAAAAAAATTTTATTGCTATATTTGCAGAACGAATGAAACAATGAAAAATTTTAAATATTATGTTAGATAAGCGTTCACAGATCAAACTGGAGAAGTATATGGCGAAGCGGAAACGCAATATTGCCAGGCTTATTTATATTACTTATCGCTACTTTAATGAATGGACACAAAAGCAGTGGACCCTTGATGGGTGGAAGGAAATGCGCCCAGAGCACTGGCGCCTTATTAGTATAATAAGTATTGAAGCAGTTAGTAATAATGAACTGGCCAAACGGGCGCGTGTAAGCAAGCAGGCCATGAGCAAAATGGTGAACGACCTTGTGGCCTTCGGTTATGTAGATGTGGAGCCCGACCCCGCTGATTCGCGTGCGAAGATCATTTCCATTTCAAAAAAGGGAGTAGATTTTCTTGAATATTTAGGCCCCTGCGGCCAGGGGTTAGAAGAGAAATTCCATGCCATTATCGGCACCAAAAAAACAGAACAACTAATAACTATAATGGCAGAACTTACCGAAGGCATTCTCACTGAAGAAAAGGGCAGTTGGATAAAAAAATAGTGTATTTAGTTAATTCATTAAATATTTAACGCCTACCGCGGCGCCTTGCTTTACCTTATATTTGCAACTGTGATAAAGATTGGGAATATAGAATTACCGGACATGCCGCTACTCCTTGCCCCTATGGAGGATGTTAGCGACCCGCCTTTCCGCCACGTATGCAAAAAATATGGAGCGGATATGCTCTATACCGAATTCATATCGTCGGAAGGACTTATCCGCGATGCACAGAAAAGCATTAAAAAATTAGATATATCCGATGACGAACGGCCAGTAGGCATACAGATATTCGGTGGAGAGGAAGAGCCAATGATGCGAAGCGCCGAAATTGTAGAAGCTGCAAATCCGAATGTACTCGACATTAATTATGGTTGCCCGGTTAAGAATGTAGTATGCCGCAACGCGGGTGCGGGTATTCTGCGCGATATTGATAAAATGGTTTCGCTTACCACCGCTGTTGTAAAGTCAACGAAGCTACCGGTTACGGTTAAAACCCGTTTGGGTTGGGATGATAATTCAATACGGATAGTTGAAGTGGTAGAGCGGTTGCAGGATATTGGCATCCATGCCATTTCCATTCATTGCCGCACCAAGCACCAGATGTACACTGGAAAAGCGAATTGGAACTGGATCACCAAAGTGAAAGAGAATCCCCGTATTAAAATACCAGTATTTGGCAATGGCGATATTGACACGCCTGAAAAAGCCGTTGAAATGATGAAGACCTACGGGGCCGATGGGGTAATGATAGGCCGGGCTTCGATAGGTAATCCATTTATCTTCCGCGAGGTTAGACATTTTATCAATACTGGTCAGCATCTCGCTCCCGCTACGCTTAGTGAGAAATTAGATGCCTGCAAAACCCACTTGCAAAGAAGCCTTACCTGGAAAGGTGAAAAGCTCGGCATCCTTGAAATGCGCCGGCACTATGCTCCTTATTTTGCCGGGTTGCCAAATATTAAACCTTACCGTTCGCGCTTAGTGATGTCGGAAAACGTAAATGAACTTTTTGATATTCTGGAAGAGATAAGGGTACAATATTCGGAGGGGGGGGTGTTAGTATAATTAAAATATAATATATATAAAATGGAAAAACCTTCCTGATAAATTACCAGGAAGGCTCACCCGCGCAAACAAAAAGAACAATATCTTTAGCTTAGCTTCACTTGACCCTGGCCAACAACATGGCCACTTTGGTAAAGTTCTACTTTATAGGTTCCGGGGTCCTTGATGTTTTGGCCCCAGTAAACTACTACCTTCTTGTTCGACTGGTTGTAATCAATGTCGGCTTTCTTAGTGTATTGGATAGCTTCTGAATTATCGGCAGACTGTATTGTACCAGAACCCTGGTCAGCTACTGCGATGGTTTCGCCCTTAGGATTAATGATCAGCACATACAGGCTCACCGTGCCCGGATCGATGACCTTATTGTTTCCGGTTTCAAAGCTGATCTTTAAACTTTCGGCCACCTTAGCATGTTTTACTTCCACTTCCTTTCCATTTCCCTTCTTCTTAATAGCTTCAACGTCTACATTAGCTATTGGCAAAAGTGAACCTACTGCTACCTTTTGCGATAAACCCTGATTAGTAGCGGTTAATTGCGAAGTGGTTTGCTTTTCGCTGGTCAGGTCGGTATTTAGTTGTTGGTTCTGAGCCGTCAACTGCTGGTTCTGCTTGGTCAATTCATCTATCTTGGCCGTCATATCGGTAATAGATGTTTTGTATTCGGCCAACATGCCTTGGGCTTCGTTAAGGTCCTTTTGGGTTAATTTATTCTTAGCCAGCAAGCCCTGTATTTGCTTCTTCTCCTTTACCAGCATTTCTTCTTTGGCTGTGATGGCTTGGTCTAACTCCGCATTCTTACCCCTGAACTGTTCAATTTCAGAATTCTTTACGCTCAATGTATCCGACAAACTCCTGAAATCAGCTTGTAATGATGAAGTTTGCGAACTGAGGTCTTCTTTTGCCTTATTTTCGGAGAAAAGAAAATAAAGGGTTACTGTGTTAATGAGCATCAGCACCACTATGGCGCCTATATAAAGCTTTTTCTTGCTTTCCGCTCCGGTTTGATTGGTTTCCATACTTATTTGGTTTTAATGATTGATTAAAAAAATAAGTAGATGTTCCTCGGATATGATTTTTGTTTTAGCGGTTTGATATTATAACGCCTCGTTTTTAGGCTTATTGTGTATTTGCGAAAGAAAAATTCGGCCCTTTTAACAATTTGTAATTTGTAACCCTTTCACTATTTTCTAACAAACTTCACAATTCCACTAAGCAGGTTGCAAAAACAATGCCATTTTTAGGAAAGCGACCTTGTAGGCCTTGTGTATCAGCAGCCTACAAGGTCGCGATGTCTTGACTTTATTTAGAAGCTGTTTGGCGTTTTGCCTCATCTAAACGCCTTGCTACTTCAGTCCAGTTGACCAGGTTGTAGAACGCATTGATATAATCGGGCCTGCGGTTTTGGTAGTTCAGATAATAAGCGTGTTCCCATACATCTAATCCGAGTATAGGAGTGCCACCAGAACCATTAGCACCCGGAATATCCATCAATGGATTATCCTGGTTGGCAGTAGAGCTTATTTCCAATCCCTTGGGGGTAACTGAAAGCCATGCCCAGCCAGAGCCAAAGCGTGTAGTAGCTGCCTTGGTAAATTCCTCCTTGAACTTATCGAACGAGCCAAAGGCGCCATTAATGGCATCGGCTACTGCACCAGTCGGTGCCCCGCCAGCATTGGGTGCAAGGATGGTCCAGAAGAAGGAATGATTCCAGTGCCCGCCACCATTATTACGCACTGGTGTTTGCAGCTTGGATATGTTTCGTACTATTTCATCCAGCGTTTTATTTTCCCAACCGGTACCGGTTAATGCGGCGTTCAGGTTAGTAACATAGGCGTTGTGATGCTTGTCGTGATGTATTTCCATCGTACGGGCATCGATATGCGGTTCAAGTGCATTGAAGGCATAGGGTAAATTAGGAAGCGTAAAAGCCATGATATTTGATTTTAATTGTTAGAAATTAGTTTGTCCTTATCCACTACAAAGGTACAAATAAACCCAGCTAAAATATAAGATAATTAGCCTTATTAAACCGAAGATTATTGTTGCAATTTTAATGTCAGATCGGTATTTTAAAATGTCCCATTTTTTCAAAAAGCGCCTTTTTTTATTCCAACTTCATGATTTTCGGCACATCAGAAAGGGGTTTTTTAACTAAATAACGCTGCATGCAGAAAGCTGCATGCCGTACATCAGAAGCCTTTAACCCTCCCTTTTTTGTCGGAAAAATTCCGTCAGTAGGCTGCCGCATTCGCTTTCCAATATGCCATTTGTCACCTCTGTTTTGGGGTGCAAAATTCTACCTTGGGTAAGGCTATACCCAGCCTTGGGGTCCTTAGCCCCATATACCAACCGGGCAATGCGCGCCCATTTCAATGCCGATGCACACATCAGGCACGGCTCGAGGGTAACATATAAGGTACAGTCCTCCAAAAATTTACTGCCCAGGTAATTTGCCGCTGCGGTAATGGCTAACATTTCGGCATGCGCTGTAACATCCTTCAGCTTTTCGGTCTGGTTATACCCCTTGCCTATCACCTTATTATTGCATACCACCAACGCTCCCACTGGCACCTCATCATCGGCATAGGCGTAACTGGCTTCTTTCAAAGCCATCTTCATAAAATATTCATCCCCGAATAGCATTGAACACCATTTTCTTTTTCAAAATAAGGAAATAACCCGTTATGGCCGGTATCACTAAGTTAATAAGCCACACCATAGTAACCGAACACAATACAGCAATGGTATTGGGCGATTGATAGGTATTATCCCATAACAAGCCACTAAAGATAACGAGCGCACTGCCACCCCTGAAACTGAAATCAAACAAAGGCATCAAGGGCGAAAATGTTTGGGCCAATAAAAAGACACCGCTGTAAACCCCCAGTTGAAAAAAATCATGCCCCACCCCAAAAAACATCAGC
>Ga0302280_1002219_pt1 | contig 15171 bp, 15 predicted proteins | sample III_Fen_E1_1_FD_198771 | JGI IMG/M metagenome (GOLD analysis project Ga0302280, IMG submission 198771) | Peat permafrost microbial communities from Stordalen Mire near Abisko, Sweden - III_Fen_E1_1 | ecosystem: Environmental > Terrestrial > Soil > Wetlands > Permafrost | place: Sweden: Abisko... | reverse complement strand
TCCTTACGTTTCTCCAAGGCCTGTAAAGCCAGTAAATGCATCGCAGAAAGTTGCAATAGATATCAATTTTGTGGCAGGGGACGTATCAGGCCTTCAAAATGGAATGGAGGTGGAACATAATCGGTTTGGCAAAGGAAAAGTGCTCCAGATCGAAGGAAACGGCGATGATAAGAAGGCAACCATCTTTTTTCAGGAGATTGGCCAAAAGCAAATTTTGCTGAAGTATGCAAAAATGAAAATAATATAATATCTTCGCACACATACATTAACCGATTTTTATGGAATATAATACATCTCGTGCCCAATTAATAGTTCCTGAATACGGGCGCAATGTACAGAAAATGATTGATCATATTCGCGAACTCGCTACCAATGAAGAGCGCACAGGGGCCGCAAATATTGTTATAAACGTGATGGGTTTTTTAAACCCGCAGATAAAAGAGCAGGCAGATTATAAACACAAACTTTGGGACCAGCTTTTTACTATTGCCGGTAATGACCTTGATGTGGATTGTCCTTATCCGCGGCCGGTACCTAAAGATGAATTGCCAAAACCTGCCAGGCCTATGTATTCAGTTAATAATATCCGTTTCCGCCACTATGGTAAAAATGTAGAATTGATGCTGAAAAGCGCGGCTACCATGCCCGATGATGCTAATAAAGAATATTTCCTCAATTCCCTGGCATCATATATGAAAATGGCACACAGGGTGTGGAATGAAGATAAGGTACCTGATGAAGTTATTCTGAATAATATAAAATTATTATCTGATGGGGCAATTGATTTAAAGGGCTTTACCGAATTTGCTGTACATTCAGAACCCTTTGTTCCCAAACCTCCGAAAGACGGCCATAAGCCCCAGCAAAAAAATTATGGTCAAAAGAACAACAACAATAATAACAATAACCAGAACCGGAAAAAATATAAGAAATAAAACAGTAAAGTTATGAGTTATGAATTATGAGTTATAAATTCGGAGAATTATACCGTAATAACTTTTATAATTTATAATTCTGATGGAAGCATTTCAAATTGAGGGGCCGGTAAAATTAAACGGGGAGATAACGCCACAAGGCGCAAAAAACGAAGCGCTTCAAATCATTGCGGCAACCCTTCTCACCGGGGAAGAAGTATTCATAAATAATCTGCCCGCTATCAGGGATATACTTAAACTTATAGAACTATTAGAGGGTTTAGGGGTAAAAACCACTAAGATAGATGATCACTCATACTTATTCCGGGCAGACAATATAAATCTTAACTACTTAGATTCTGAAGAGTTTTTTATACTTGGCGGTGCCATACGCGGTTCAGTAATGATGCTTGGCCCTCTTCTTGCCCGTTTTGGAAAAGGCATAATCCCAAAACCCGGCGGCGATAAAATAGGCCGCAGAAAACTTGATACACATTTCATAGGCTTACAGGCTCTGGGTGCCGAGTTTGAATATGATGCACATAAAAGCCGGTATGTAGTCAGTTGTGATAAACTTACCGGGAGTTATATTTTACTTGAAGAAGCATCTGTAACCGGTACTGCAAACGTACTAATGGCTGCCGTGCTTGCAGAAGGAGTAACGGTGCTCTATAATGCTGCTTGTGAGCCATATATTCAGCAGCTATGCAGCATGCTTACCTCTATGGGAGCAAATATATCTGGTTCAGGCACCAATAAAATAGTAATTGAAGGAGTAAAACAATTACACGGGTGCACGCATACCTGCCTGCCGGATATGATCGAGATTGGCAGTTTTATTGGAATGGCAGCTATGACGCAGTCTGAAATACTTATTAAAAATGCGCAGCCAAATCACCTGGGTATTATCCCAAATGTTTTCAGGAAATTAGGTTTACGTTTTGATATTATTGGCGATGATATATTTGTCCCAAACCAGGATATCTATGAGATAGATACAAATATTGACGGATCTATTATTACTTTAGCTGATGCCCCCTGGCCAGGCTTTACACCGGATTTATTAAGTATAGCGTTAGTCGTTGCCATACAGGCCCGTGGCAATGTGCTGATACACCAGAAGATGTTTGAAAGCCGGTTGTTTTTTGTTGACAACCTTATTGAAATGGGCGCCCAGATAATACTCTGCGATCCGCACCGCGCTACCGTAATAGGCCTTGCCAGAAGGTATGCACTAAGAGGTGTGACAATGAGGAGCCCCGATATACGCGCAGGTGTCGCTCTGCTTATTGCAGCCCTTTCAGCTGAAGGTAAAAGCACGATTCAAAATATTGGGCAAATAGATAGAGGGTATGAAAAAATTGAAGAACGCCTGAATTTACTAGGCGCAAAAATTAAAAGGATAGAAACTAATTTCTGAAAAAAAATGTAAATTTGTATATTAGGTTAATAGCTATATTTTCGGATATGTAAATGAAAATCAGGTTTAAGTTTATATTTTTTTTAATATCTCTTTTTCTTTGTTTTCTGATAACGTCATTCAAGGAAAAGGATAAGACAGGGCTCAGAGAAGGGGAAATGGCACCGGAAATTGCACTACCTACTCCTAAAGGCGATACATTGAGGCTGTCTTCCTTAAGAGGACATATGGTTCTGGTTCATTTTTGGGCAAGTTGGTGTGAACCATGCAGGCATGATAGCAGAGACCTGGTGCAACTCTATGAAAAATATAGGGATAAGGAATTTAATAGCGGCCAGGGCTTTATTGTTTTATATGTTTCGCTGGATGAAAGTAAAACAGAATGGGAAAAAGCAATAAAGGAAGATGGGCTGGATCCCAAATACAATGTGAGTGACTTAAAAAGATGGAAAAGCTCTGCTGTGCAAGAATACCGGGTGGGTTTTGTTCCTGATAATTTCTTAATTGATGGCAATGGCAAAATCCTTGTCATGGGCAATATAATTCATACCCTGCGTAACTTTATCTCCGCAGAAGTAAAAGGTAAATTCTTTTAGTAGAGGCATAATATTTTATGCCCTGCACTCAGAAAATTTTTAATCAAATATTAATATTTCACCATGCCATTTTGGCAATAAAATGTTTTTGGCAATAATGTTGTTATTTCGCTAAAAACATTTTTAATATTATGCTGGGAAAGAAGAAAATTACCATCCAGGGGGATGAACAAGAGGACAATATTACTGAAGAACCATTGAAAGATAGCCAACGGGCAAGTGATAGTAATAAAGAGGAACCTGTCAAAATTGAACTGGATGACGAAGATGATGATAACAATGATACTTCAAACTCTTCTGATGAAAAATACAATGAGCTATATAACAAATACCTGCGCCTGAATGCGGATTTTGATAATTTCCGCAAAAGGACAAATAAAGAAAAACTGGAAATTATACAGCTCGCCAATAAAGACCTTATCCTGTCTATTCTACCGGTAATTGATGATTTTGAAAGGGCTATGGAAACAGCCGCCAAAGCCGGACAGAAAGAAATACCCATGGATGGGATAAACCTCATTTACAATAAATTTAAAAACATTCTTAGCTCAATAGGCCTCAAAGAAGTGGATGCCAAAGGGAAAGATTTTGACGGTGAGACCCAGGAAGCGATTACCAAAATTCCTGCGCCGGATTTAAAAGGCAAAGTGATAGACCAGGTAGAAAAAGGCTATACCCTGTATGATAAAATTATTAGGTTTGCCAAAGTAGTAGTCGGCGAATAAATTAAACGGAACTGAACAACAGAAGAATGGCTAAAAGGGATTATTATGAAATACTCGGCGTAAGTAAATCTGCTGACGGTGATGAAATTAAAAAGGCTTACCGCAAGATGGCAATAAAGTACCATCCTGATAAAAATCAAGGTGATGCAGCTGCAGAAGAGCAATTTAAAGAAGCTGCTGAGGCGTATGAAGTATTAAGCGATGCCGATAAGCGTGCCCGCTATGACCGCTTTGGCCATGCCGGCGCAGGAAATGGTGGCTTCGGTGGGCAAAATATGTCTATGGATGATATATTTTCTCATTTCGGAGATGTATTCGGTGGCGATAACGGACCATTTAGTTCTTTTTTCGGTGGCCGCGCTGACGGGGGGGGAAGGCGGGTTTTTAGAGGGTCAGACCTCCGCGTGAAAGTAAAAATGAAGCTTGATGAATTAGTAAATGGTTCAGATAAAAAATTAAAGCTCAAAAAATCAGTTACCTGTGAGGTATGCAAAGGTTCCGGAGCTGAAAACAGCCATTCAACACAAACCTGCCCTACATGCAAAGGCGCAGGTCAGGTACGTCATGTTACCAATACATTCCTCGGGCAGATGCAAACTACCCAAACCTGCCCAACCTGCCAGGGTGAAGGGCGTATAATCACCAGTAAATGTAAAAACTGCATGGGTGAAGGCCGTGTGCCGGGCGATGAAGTAATAGACGTAAAAATACCCGGTGGTGTGCGTGAAGGTGTACAACTAAGCATGAACGGCAAAGGCAATGCTGCACCCAAGGGAGGAGTGCCTGGCGATTTGATAATAGTGATTGAAGAAGAACCACATCCTTTTCTGAGAAGGGAAGGTAATGACATCGTATATGACCTGCGCCTGAACTTTGCTGATGCCGTACTTGGTACTTCTGTAGAAGTGCCTACAGTAGATGCCAAGGCAAAAATTCATATCCCTCATGGTACACCCTCTGGCAAGATATTCAAGTTGAAAGACAAAGGTTTGCCTGATTTGCAATCTCACCACAAAGGCGATGAACTTATAGTAGTGAATGTATTTGTGCCTACCAACCTTACAAAAGAAGAAAAGGAGCTCCTCGAAAAACTGCGTAACTCTGAAAACTTCAAGCCCCAGCCCGGCAAAGAAGAAAGAAGCTTTTTTGAGAAGGTGAAGGGAATGTTTGGGTAGGAATATCGGTACTTACAATATTTTCGGCAAAAAAATTATCGATCCCACGATTACTGCAAAAACAGCTGATATAAGAACAGCTGCCGCTGCCACATCTTTTGCTTTGGCTGCGATGGGATGATGGCTGGGGGAAGCTAAATCTATGGCAAATTCTATTGCAGTATTCAACGCTTCGGTGACTAAGACCATCGCTATCGCGAAAAAGACAAAAAGCCATTCTGTTTCGGTTAAATGGCATATAAAACCGACAATTATTACCAAAGCTGCAACTATAAGGTGTATAATAAAATGCGGCTGAGTTGAAACTAATACCCTGATTCCTTTAAAGGCATAACCAAAGCTTTCCGCGCGTTTTCTTAAATAAGGCTTATTCATACTGGCAAAGTTAAAAGTAAAAACATCTTTCAAAACTAAAAATTAAGTGCCATGAAGTACTTGCTTAGTTACCAAATAACCAAAGACTTTTTAACTTTGCAATATGGATTTAACCACACTTACAGCCATTTCCCCAATTGATGGGCGATACAGGGATAAAACAAAAGAACTTTCACCCTATTTTTCAGAATACGGCCTTATCCGGTACAGGGTTTTAGTGGAGGTTGAGTATTTTATCTCCTTATGCGAATTACCTTTGCCTGAACTTAAAGCATTTGATACAACTAATTTTGAGAACCTCCGTAAAATATATTCCGATTTTTCAGAAAGCGACGCCCTACAGATCAAGGAAATAGAAAAAGCAACAAACCATGATGTAAAGGCCGTTGAATATTTTCTTCGTAAAAAGTTTGAGGAACTTGGTTTAATAAAATATATTGAATTCATACATTTTGGCCTTACTTCCCAGGATATAAATAATACTGCTATCCCTTTGAGCCTGAAAGGAGGAGTACAGGAAATTATCATTCCGCAACTTGATATTATTTGCTCCCGTTTGGATGATTTAACGAAAGAATGGTCTCATATACCTATGCTGGCACGAACACATGGACAACCAGCCACACCCACAAGGCTTGGCAAAGAATTGGCTGTTTTTGCAGACAGGCTGCAAAAACAATTGTTTCTATTGAAGGTAATACATTTCTATGGGAAGTTTGGCGGCGCTACCGGCAATTTTAATGCCCATCATATTGCTTATCCTGAAATAAACTGGCATGAATTTGCCCACAAGTTCCTTTCGGAAACGCTTGGTTTAAAACGAAACCGAAATACCACTCAGATAGACCACTATGATGATATGGCCCAACTATTTGATAATATCAGGCGCGCCAATGTAGTGTTAATAGATTTTTGTCGCGATGTATGGGCCTACATTTCAATGGAATACTTCAGGCAAAAAGTAAAAGAAAACGAAGTTGGGTCATCAGCGATGCCTCATAAAGTAAACCCAATTGATTTTGAAAACGCTGAAGGCAATCTGGCCATAGCAAATGCTACTTTAGACTTTTTAAGTAATAAACTTCCCATTAGCCGCCTGCAAAGGGATCTGACTGATTCAACAGTTCTTAGGAATATTGGGTTGCCTTTAAGCCATTCCCTGATCGCTTATAAGTCAATAATGAAAGGGCTGGATAAATTGATCATCAATGAAAATAAAATAAACCAGGACCTTCAAAGCAACTGGGCAGTAGTAGCAGAAGCCATCCAGACTGTTCTTCGTAAAGAAGGCTTTGATAACCCTTACGAAAAACTAAAACAATTTACCCGTGGCAAAGAGAATCTTGATGAGAAAGTATTTAAGGACTTCATTGACTCTTTAGAAATTTCTAACGAATTGAAAACAAGATTAAAAGAGATAACCCCTTTTAATTATACGGGGATATAGACCAAATTATCCTGTTTTTTCGTATAATTGAAAAAAATCGGCAATAATGCGAAAAATTTCTAAAATATTACTCCTTTCAATTATTATTTCAGGATTTCTTTACCTTGAAAGCTGTGAAAAGAAAAAAGCCACCCCTATGGTGCAGCTTATAAAGGAGGAAGTGCCGGGCGGCGACAGTAATATAGTACCTAATGGTTTTCCAATAATTACATTGACGGCTAAAAATGTCAGTGGATTGAACGCATATAATGTTGCCTGTAGTTTTACTGCATTCAAGCATGATAGTGTTGTATATAGCGATACTGCCATTTTTACCCAAACTTATATGACTCCTAACCAAATTGATACTGTTCAGGCCTGGTTCTTTAAGCTAAAAAGCTTTAAGCAATTTGACCATATTAGTTATGTTTTGTATTGGTGGGACGTGAACAGTGTATTTTATATAAAGAATTATCCTTGAGAAGCATAAAAAAGCCGACCTAATTGGGCGGCTTTTTTATGTCGCAATTAAATAATTGATATTCAATTTTCTACTTAGCAAAAGCTATTGCTCTCTTTTCCCTTATCACGGTTATTTTTATTTGTCCGGGGTAGGTCATTTCTGTCTGTATTTTAGTAGAAATATCAAAAGCAAGGGTATCTGCATCTGCATCGGTTATTTTTTCACTTTCTACTATTACACGTAGTTCACGGCCAGCCTGTATTGCATAAGATTTTTGAACTCCATCATAAGATAAGGCTATGTTTTCAAGGTCTTTCAGCCTTTTCACATAAGACTCAAATACTTCCCTTCTTGCACCAGGCCTTGCACCGGACATACCATCGCAAATCTGGATAAGAGGGGAAATAGCGTCAGTCATTTCAATTTCATCGTGGTGGGCGCCTATGGCATTTACTATAGCTGGGTGTTCTTTATACTTTTCAGCCAGTTTCATACCAAGCAACGCGTGTGGCAATTCAGGATCTTCATCAGATACCTTGCCAATATCATGTAACAAACCCGCCCTTTTGGCCATCTTAACGTTTAAACCGAGTTCTGCAGCCATGATAGCGCAGAAATTAGCTACTTCACGGGAGTGCTGTAAAAGGTTTTGCCCGTAAGAAGAGCGGTAGCGCATTTTGCCAACCAGCCTTACCAGTTCAGGATGAAGGCCATGCACGCCCATGTCTATACAGGTACGTTCGCCTATTTCCACCATTTCTTCTTCTATCTGTTTGCGGGTTTTTTCCACCACTTCTTCAATACGAGCAGGGTGGATACGACCATCGCTAACTAAACGGTGAAGCGCCAAACGTGCAATCTCCCTCCTTACAGGGTCAAATGCTGAAAGGATAATAGCTTCAGGGGTATCATCTACTATTATTTCCACGCCTGTAGCAGCTTCCAGTGCACGGATATTCCGGCCTTCCCTGCCAATGATCCGCCCTTTAATTTCATCATTGTCAATATTGAAAATAGAGATACAGTTTTCAATGGTTTGCTCGGTAGCTACCCTTTGTATAGTTTGAGTCACTATTCTCTTTGCATCCTTGGTAGCCGTCATTTTCGCCTCGTCCTGTATATCTTTAATATAGGACTTAGCCATAGTGCGTGCTTCTTCTTTAAGGTTCTCAACCAACTGGTTTTTTGCTTCCTGGGCAGATAGCCCTGCTATTTTTTCAAGCTTATCTACCTGTTGGCGAATGGTTTTATCCAATTCCTCTTTACGCATACTTAGGGCCTCTATTTGACGGGTATGCGTTTCAGCCTGTTTGTTCAGGTTTTCTTTAACCTTATCCAACTCGCTTTCTTTGCGCTGTACTTCCTGGAGCTTTTGGCGGGTTACTTCTTCCTGTTGTTTCGCTTTCGCTTCCAGGGCCAATACATTCTTACTACGTGCAGCCACATCTTTTTCGTGGTCGGCTTTCAATTGCAGGAATTTTTCTTTTGCCTCAAGCATCCTGTTCCTCTTCAAAATCTCCGCCTTTTCTTCGGCATCTTTCAGTTTTTGCTGGATCTCTTCATTCAGTTGTTTCTCCCTCTTCTCAAATTCTTCAACTTTGCCTTTTGCTTTACCGTTGAAAATGAAATAAGAAACCACGAATGAACCGGCTATTCCAGCTACTAAAATTAAAATTGTCGTTACGTCCATTTGTTTTTTTATGGTTAAAAATTAAAAAAAAACCGCATTTAATTCACCCCGGGAACAACCCAATGTGCCCAACCGGCAGGGGGGAAATTAAATACGGCCCAAATAAAAAGAAGGTAAGCCGCTAGGCTTCCTTCAGGGTTTCGTCAAGTAAATCGTTGATTTGTTTCAGCTTATCCGTCATTCCGCTACCTTCAGTAAGGTTCTTATCCTTATAAAGCTGAAGTTCGCTGGCAATTTCAAGTGACACCATGGAAAGCAATACCTGCTTATCATTGATCTGATAATTAGCGGTATAGGTTTTTATCCTTTCATTTATCATTTTAGCTGCTTTCCTTATGTTTTCTTCCTCATCTACCGTTATTTTCAACGGATATGAAACATCTGCTATATTTACTTTTATCGAAATCTGATCTTTCATTGAGCTTTGCCGGTTTTTAGCCCTTTAAATGAGCTATACACTCATCAATCTCTTTTATAAGTTCTTCAAGTTTATATTTTACTTTATTGTCTTCTGTTGTTTTTTTTCTACCAATATTTTTGCCTAACTGCAAATTTAGATTTTTTAATTCTAATTCCTCGATTTTTTTTCTGAGGCTTTCTTCATTCTCCTTAGACCGGCTGTTTTCGTCCTGCAGCAGTTTTTTTTCCTGTTTCAGATAGCCAATAGACTGTGAAAGCTTCAGGGCTTTCTGCCGGATCATCTCTATTTCGTCTTCTATTTGCCGCATTCTTACTGCCTTATCTCCGCTTTAAAATTTTCTCCGAGGCTGGAAATTACCTTCTGCATGAGTTTGTCAATTACCTTGTCTTCCATCGTTTTACTGATGCTTTCAAGTTCCAATCGTACAGAATAGGATTTCATGCCCTGCTTTACCTGTTCGCCCTGGTACACGTCAAATATTGATATATTGGCAAGGGCGACGTCGTTCATTCCCCCGATTTCTTTTTTCACTGCTTCCTTTATCTCCTTGTAGCTAAGGTGAGATGGCAACATCAGTGACAAATTCCTTTCCACTTTCGGGAATTTGCTCAATGGTTTTAAATTGAAAGGTTTATGGGTTAATAAGGATAATACCTCATCCATATAGAAATCCGCATAGAATACATCCTTATCTACATCGGCCTTTTTCAGGACCGTGTTTTTAACTTTCCCAATAATGCCAAGTGTTTTATTTCCTGATTTTAATTCAATTCCGTATTCAAGGGTTTCGTCGGTGCTTATTTCCTCCTCAATATTTTTAATCCCACATGATTTTAAAATATTGGTCCCTATGCTTTTAAGGTAAAAATAATCCGCCTTTTTGCCCTTATCATTCCAGTTTTCACCATTTTGCAAACCGGTAATAAATAAAGACAAATGAGATTGTTGCCAATATTTGCCACCTGACTGATGGTAGGTATTTCCCCACTCAAAAAACTTAATGTCCTGTTGCTTACGGTTCAGGTTATACAAAACACTTTTAAGACCGGGTAGAAGCATATTATCTCTCAGCCATTCCAGGTCTGCACTTAGTGGGTTGATGATATTTACATCTTCGCTATGATGCAGGTTATCACTTTTTTTGCCCATAGACAGGTGGTAGGCTTCATAAAAACCATTGGCAGTGAGATAAGATGATAGTTTCTTTACAATCGATTCCTTTGTATATAAATGGTTTACCTGTATGGCTGACTTAACCAAAGAACTAAAACCGATTTTATCCAGCGAATATATCCGTAATATTTCTTCTACTAAATCAATAGGCCGTGTGACGTCTGTTTTATAGGTCGGTACTTCGACAATGATATGATCATCCATTTCAAGGGCTATATGGCAGCCAAGGGCTTCGAGTATTTCCCTGACTTCAAAATGAGGGATTTGTGTGCCTGTTACTTTTGAAAGGAAATCGTAGTCCAGTTTGATTGTATTAGGCTTAATATGATGCGGATAAACGTCATATTCCGGTCCAATAACCTCTCCGCCTGCGGTTTCGAGGATTAATTCCGCTACCCTCCGGGCGGCAGTAATAGGCAAATTGGGATCTGTGCCCCTTTCATACCTGAAAGAAGCATCCGTAAACAACTGGTGTCTGCGCGAGGTACGGCGTATATCAACAGGACTAAAATAGGCGCTCTCTATGAAAATAGAAGCCGTTTCTTTTGATATGCCTGAATCAAGGCCACCAAAAACACCTGCCAACGCCATTGGTTTTTCCGCATTGCAAATCAATAATTCAGTGCCATCAAGTTTTCTCTCCACCTTATCAAGCGTAGTGAGCGCTTCACCCTTTTCTGCCCGCCTGACGATGATCTTATTTCCTTTTATCTTTGCCAGGTCGAAGGCATGTATTGGCTGGCCAAGCTCATACATGGCATAATTGGTACAATCCACGATATTATTGATAGGGGAGAGGCCAATTGCTTTCAGCACATCCTGCATCCATTGCGGCGATTCTTTAACTTCAATATTTTTAATGACAAGTCCGGCATATCTAGGGCAGGCTGAATTGTCTTTTATCTGAATTTCAACTAATTCCTTCGTTTCTTTAAAGTCAAAAGATTTTGTGACAGGGTAATGCAGTTTGGTTCGCCAGGCTGCCGCCAGATCCCTCGCAATACCGATATGAGAGGCAGCGTCAGAGCGGTTGGGTGTAAGTGACACATCAATTACAGTATCCTCGTAAATATGTAGATAGTCACTAAATTGTATGCCAACCTGTGTATCCTCCGGCAATATTATGATGCCGGAATGATCTGTACCAATCCCGATCTCATCTTCGGCGCAAATCATCCCTTCGGAGGCTTCACCCCTAATTTTAGATTTTTTAATGACAAATGGTTCGCCGCCAGTAGAATGCAGTTTAGCGCCTTCTGTGGCGACTACAACTTTCTGCCCTGCTGCTACATTAGGAGCGCCGCAAACTATTTGTAGAAGTTCTCCTTTACCTATATCAACTTTAGTAAGTCGCAGGCGGTCAGCGCCGGGATGCTGCCATACTTCTTCCACTTTGCCAATCACCAAACCTTCAAGGCTATAGGGTATGGAGGAATAATCTTGAATATCTTCCACTTCCAGCCCGATAGAAGTTAGCGATTCTGCAATTTCCGCAGGTGTTTTATCCGTATGGATGTATTTTTTAAGCCAGTTATATGATACTTTCATTTTACAATTCCCATCTCTTTTCGCCTGCTTCTATCCTGATTGGCAGCTTGTTTTCAAACGGCGTTATCGGGCAGGTGAAGCCATTATTGTATTCGCAATAAGGGTTATAGGCATAATTAAAGTCAAGCATAACTTTATCCTGCCCGTTATATTCTATATCTAAATACCGGCCACTGCCATGCGTTTCTTTTTTGTTTGTTTCGTCATAAAAGGGCACAAAAAGTTCACTCGATTGCAAGTTTTCACCCAGCTTCGGTACACTTTTATAGGCTATAAGTTTATAATCCTTTCCTTTTATTTTAAAATACAGCACGCCCTCGCGAAGAAATGGCCGTTTATCACCATGCGTTCCCTGCATGATGAGTGTATCGGGATTAGGTATTTTCTGGTAATCAGCCTCAAGCCTGTATGTGGAATCTGGGGCATAGTAGGTTAATTGCCTAAAATATCTTCTGGTTTCATTTGGCAAAGGAGATTGGTCTGCATTAAACTTAAACAAAGAGTCCTTTTTATCCCTGTAATTATTAATGCTTACAGAATACCTGTCAAGCGGGCCCATTTGGTTGCATGCGGCCACTAAAACCATGAATAAAAAGGCAAAGTAAATATTTTTGATCATAATTTTAAATGCGAAATGGTAGCCTGAAGCACTTTTAATTTACGGCCTGTTTCTTCATGAACAAAAGCTACTATATTACAATGCGCCGGCTTCCATTCTTTTTTGTTAATATAGGTATTGAATTTAACCAGATAGGTATTTCCCGGCGAATAAATATTTCCTGGTGAATGACTTCCGCTGGTTTCAAGCTGTAAACCTGTAACGGGAAAGATAAATTTACGCAGTACATGCTGGTGGACATATTTTAAAACCCATCCTGTAAAGTTTTTTTGTGGGTCAATAATGCTGTCTTCTGTTATAGCGGCAGAAATATAATTATATTCATTCATTATTGATGTATAAGTTACTTGAATCGTTGCAGTTAGTTTCCCCGAAGTAGTATCATAAATCTGATTTACTATATCTACATTCATTGGTGGCGTTAAGGTGACTTCTGTTGACATGAAGCCCCCCCAGGCACCGTATAATTGCAAAATTGTATCTTGCCCGGAAAAAATAGTCCGGTCAATGGCACCGTAGGGTAAACTACCCTGATTACCAAAAAGGTTATAATTTACAAGAGCATCACTATCACTTAAAGCACCATAACCAGGGTATGGATTAGAAAGTGAGCCAATCACTGTATGTTCACAGATTGAAACAATTTGATTTGGATATTGGGCGCGCAGAACGCTATCCTCATCATCAGCATAAGGGCAATTTACGCAGCTTAAACCCGTAAAATCTTCGAGTAATACCATTTTTGATTCCTGTTTTGGCACAGCCGCCTGATAAGATGAATCAATATATAATTGTTCACCTGCCGGTGGAGGGTTAAAGTTTACCCCGGTGAATTGTTCTTTGCAAGCGCCCACTACAAGTAGTACAGGTAACAAATAAAAAAACAATTTCTTTCTCATCTTCTTAAAAATTAGTGTTTAAAGTGGCTTTCAACCCACTAAAGGCAGGTTCAACCCTGCAAATGCCACCGGTGCAGATAATACCTTCCGGTTGTTTGGTATAACCAATGGAAATGACTGTTTGGTTCACAGTATATGAAGTAAATATGCCCGGGTAATGGAGTTTAGGGGCATTGGGGAGAACCGGGCGGTCATTGTACATATCAAGCAACGTAAAAGTAAATTTTGGCGCCAGATCGTATTCAGCTTCCAAATAAGCAAAATCACCCACATCCTGGCGGGTAAACAGGTATTGCGCCTCAAATTGTATTGATTTTCTAAGAGACTTCCCTAATCTAATTGTCCATTCTGTAAAAGGTGTAATGGTATGAACGGTAGGATCGGTAGGTTCACTTTCATAAACCGATTGGTCATAAATCACTGAATTTAATCCCGTAACCATTTTTACGGCAGGGTTGAACTTTTTTGTATAATCGGCATAATATTCACGAAATAATAAATTGCCCGTAGGATCAAAAACCTGTGAAGTATTGAAATTGATATTGTTTTTTGTATCAAAGGAATAGGTTATCTCACCCTGGTAGGCGCTCTCACCCTGTGGCAGTGCAGAAATACTGTATCTTGCAGGAAGTCGGTAAGCATCCTGTTTGCTGAGTGCGGGCAGATAGTCCATTACTCCCACGAGAAGGTTGTCATAAGGGTTTACCCTCAAAATAAAATTATCTATTTTTCTGTATTGCAAATTTATGCCAAGCCCTGACCTTGAATATCCAAGCGCCGAATAAATGACATATCCATTTTTATTCACAAGCTCGCCCGAATCTGTAGTTGGATTAGTAATAAAAACCGCTTCCTTAGATTTTGCCGCCCCTTCAACATACCAGTTAAAGTTTTTCCATATTGCTGTATTGTAAAAAGTACCTGCATATACATTATAAACCGGGTTAAAACGCGCGCTTAATGGGAGATTATTAATATCAGTGATAAGCTGTTGTACGGTTGCATCATCTAGGGTACGGTTCATAAAGCCCGCTCCGGTATTGAAACCCACCTTACCAATTCCCCAAAGATGGTCTATCTCTGCGCAGCGAATAAATTGAGGGGTTACGGCAAAACGGTTTTTCTGGTTGCCTCCAAATACCTTAACCGAAGTGCTGTCATTAAGTTTATATATTATTCTTATTCCCTGCATGGCATAATCGAGCCCCAAAGTACGTTCTTCATACGCTCGGAACAGGATGCCGCTGCCTATCTGGTCATAAAAATTGCCACCGGTAAAAGTGAAATTACCGATACTTTTAGTAACAGAGAAAAAATTAAGCCCTTGGGCGGTATAGTCTTCATTCGGGTTTATCAGTTGCGAATTTTCAAACAAATCATACCGTACAGTAGTATAAAAACCATCGTAGTTGGCATTAATTGTAAACCAGGCCTCGGCGGAAGATAACTGATGAAGATACTGGCTATTAGTGGTATTTAAAGAAGAATCATATTGATAAAGCCCGGTATTTAGCATCAATGAGCCATTAACCTGTAGTTTGTCCTGGCCCTTTACATTTATTGAGGCTAGAATTATAAAAATGGATATGACAAAATTTCTCTTCATTTGTTTTCTGGAATAAGTTGTAAAATTATCATTTATTGAATAAAAGCCGCAAATAAAATAAAGGGTTTTTCATTTTTGCCCTCAATTCCAAATCATTGAACATTCCTGTAAATATTTGCTG
>Ga0302280_1002218_pt1 | contig 15178 bp, 15 predicted proteins | sample III_Fen_E1_1_FD_198771 | JGI IMG/M metagenome (GOLD analysis project Ga0302280, IMG submission 198771) | Peat permafrost microbial communities from Stordalen Mire near Abisko, Sweden - III_Fen_E1_1 | ecosystem: Environmental > Terrestrial > Soil > Wetlands > Permafrost | place: Sweden: Abisko... | reverse complement strand
CAATGGAATGGTTTACATATAAATCATCTCCCTTGCGAGTAAACTGGGGGTGCGGCTTTACTTTAATGCGCATATATAAATCGCCATGATGCTCTTCGCTGCTGCCTTTGGCTCCTTTGCCTTTTATGCGCAATACCTGATCGGTATAAGCACCGGGCTTGGTAGTTATTTTAAGTTTTTCATTTTCTAATTGTATAATGCGGCTGGTACCCTGATAAGCTTCTTCGAGAGTAATCTCCATCTCGGTTTCATAATCACTACCTCTAACGTTAGCACTTCTGCCTTGTGCTCTTCCTGCTCCTCCTGTTCTGCCACTAAAAAACTGCTCAAAGAAATCGGAGAAATCAGTACCTTCTCCTTCATTATAAAAATGCTGTCCGCCTCCTGAAGCACCAAAAGGATTGCCGCCGCCCTGATTAGCACTACGCTCATACTGTTGCCAGTTCTCGCCTAACTCATCGTACTTCTTTCTTTTCTCGGGATTGCTTAATACTTCGTTGGCTTCGTTAGCCAGTTTAAATTTTTCTTCGGCTTCTTTATTGCCGGGGTTCTTATCCGGATGATATTGTACGGCCAGTTTTCGGTAGGCTTTTTTTATCTCATCCTGCGAAGCCTTTTTATCTACACCTAATACTTTATAATAATCTTTATAGTCCATCTACTTAAGCAACTCTCTCAAATAATTTGTAAAAGTTTACATCGCTGTTTACGTTGTTTATGTTTCCTTCGCCCACGTGTTCTTTAAGAAAAGCACTTAGTCTATCACCATCTAAAGTATAATCAAACTTTTTATCCTCATCTAATTTTGCCAAACGTTCGTATTGTTCTTTGGTTATGGTGGGTGCAGAATATATCATGATTTCAACTATTTAAATTAAAAAATGAGCTTGGCTACTGTGCGGTCGGTTTCATCATCTAATTTAGTTCTTTCATGATGAAATACCATAAGCGGGATATTCAGGTAAAAAGCCATTACCTTAGTAATACTCTTGCCAAATAACTTATCCATCAGATTACGGTGGTGTGCCGACATAACCAGCATATCAACCACTTCCTCTTCCATATAAGCTTCAATTCTCTGCTCTATATTATTCCCAATCAATAATTCAAAAGAGATGTTTTGGTAGTTTACATGTTTAATCACCTTTGATTTGAAATTTTCTAAAGCTTTCTTGTTATCTGCATCATCAAATAAAGAAATGTGAATCACTTGTATTTCTGCATCAAATAATTTTGCCAAATCAGCTATGCTTTGTAAACAAGTAATATCACTATCTAAATACTCAGTGGCATAAACAATAGTATTAATCTCAGTATGTAAATTTCCCTCCGGAATAGTTATCACAGGGCACTTGGCTTTTTCAATAACATGCGAAGAATTTGTGCCAAATATTTGCCTGCCAAGGCTTCCATTGGCACCCTGCGTACCCATTATAATCAAATCAATATTTCTTTCTTCCGTAAGTCTAAGTATCTCATCTGTCAGAAAATTTTCACTACTTATATAATCTATAGGATGATTTGAGCCATGAGAAATAGAATTGTAAAGAGCCTTTAGTTGAGCATCTGATTTCTTTTTGGCAACTTCAACTTGTTTATCTACCATACTTAAAGGCAGAGTCGCGTTGTTGTTCTCTATATGAAAAGTGTGCAGCAAAATGATTTTTGCCTGCATTCTTTTAGCTATGTTAACCGCATAATGCAATGCGTTCTCGGCATTTTTGGAAAAGTCGGTGGGTACTAGAATTGTTTTCATACTTATTTATTTTTTCGATTCGTAAAAAACAGGGTCTCCATTAATAGGAGCAATATCCTTTTTAAATCTTTCCAGCAAGCTACCCTCAGAAGGTGTTACCGGTGGGAACGCCTTTGCCATATGCTCCATTACCCTAATACTGGTTGCTTTTAACTTAGGACTCATGTAATGACCATTTGTTTTTATGGTTTGCATGGCAGAAGTATACATTTCTTCCACATCCATTTGCTTATCCTTATCCAGTATATGAAAGATAATGTCTGATACATCAAAACCATAATCTTTGCAAAAGCGCAATTCAGCTTTTACTATATTATGGAATTCTTCACGTTCCTTTTTATCAATCTTACCATCAGCGGCAGCTGTAGCATAAGCTAATTCTCCAATAGCGTAATGTAGGTTTTCAAGTGGTTCCATCATTTGTTTTATTTTAAATTAATTTCTTTTTAAGCATTCGTTATCAAACTTTTCTGTAACAATAAAACTTCCATTAATATCAAAGGAAGGTTTACTGTATATAAATGTATTTCCGGGTATTTTTGCCGTAAAGCCATCCATACCATATTTTACAAGCGGACTAACCAATGTTGCAGAACCATTAAAAAAGAATTCTACCGTACCGCTTATATCTTTATTATTAATGGCATTTGTATCACTATCAAATAAATAAACTTCTATATGGTCATCGCAACCAAAAAGCTCCAGTTTATAATTACCAACTGTTTTTAATCTTCCACCATGCGGACCAAAACCATTTTGCTGTGCACTTGCTACTTGAAGGGAGAATAAAAGCGCAACTATAAATACTATCGTTTTCATCATAACAAAGGAAAAGCGTTTTTAAGCGTTTTATAATGACCTTGGTCATACATATGGCTGATTTATGTTATTTATAACCCTTTAGCTAAGAGGTGAAAGATGTAGGTAATGCTCCTAAAAAGATTACACAATTAAGAAAAGTTGTTGCATTATTCACATGTTTAAAAACTATTTTATAAGTGTTGCAGTTGCTTTTTCATAATCAATTTTTGCAATCAGTAAATCATATAAAGAAGAATAATAGTTTGTTTCGGCAGTATGCAAATCATTCTCAGTAGTATTCATATCTAAACTTGAACCGGTACCTTGTTCGTACTTCTTTCTGGTAACTTCATATACGTTACGTGCCAGATCAATATTCTTCTTTTGTGTTTGTAGTGATACAAAAGCGTTCTTGTAATTAACCGTTGCCGTTTGGATCTCTAATCCAATGGATTGTTTTAGTTGAGAAAAATTATTCTGTGTTTTCATTAAATTAACCTTTGCCTGTTGTATGCGCCAGTTCTTTTGGAAGCCATCAAAAATGGGGACATTAAGTGTAGCCCCAACATAAGCAAACGGAAACCAGTTACCTTTGCTAAAATCAAGTTGTTGTTTTTGAAACTGGTCTGCAACCAAACCATAACCCACTAATGTTGGCAGGTAAGACATTTTATTTCTTTTTAAATCAAGTTCATTTAGCTTTTGTTGAGATTGTAAAGCCATAAATTCAGGTCTTTTGCTTATATCAATATTATCGGCACTTACATTTTGTGCACCTTCTCCACTTTGTATTTTTTCTAAATCATCAGTAAGTTCAATAGGTTTTTGCAACTCATAACCCATCTGGAATTTAAGTGCCAGTTCACTTAACTCAGAAAGACGCAAAGCCTTTTCCTTTTCAGTAACCAAATTGTTATAACTTACTTCAATCCTGTTTATATCTATTGTTTCGGCATAACCACCTTTTTTCAATTCAGTTGTATTATCTTTTAATAGTTTAACACGCTCTACATTCAAATCCAGTATTTTCAGTTGTTCTTTATTCACAAGCACTCCATAATATGCTTTAGAAACATTTTGCGCTGTTTCTACCTTACTGCGAAGCATATTTTTTTGTGAAAGATTTATAAACTCTTTGGCAGACTTTACACCCATTAAATAATCTGTACTAAAAAGCAATTGACTAACAGAACCGCCTACCGTAAAATTATATCTTACGCCAAACTTAGCCGGTAAATAAGTGCCTGCCGGATAGCCTAAAAACTGACCGGGAACCAATAAAGTAGGCAGATACAGATTATCCCGTAAATCAACACTTCCATTAATTTGCGGCATTCCCTGTCCTACTACTTCGTTTTTTTTGTAAGCGCTTATTTTGGTATCATTATCGGCATTTATGTACGTGTAATTATGTTTAAGTGCATAATCTATAGCTGCCTGCAAAGAGAATTGTTTAGCAGCCGTATCACCCTGACTATATAATTTGATACCTCCTATGAATAAAAAGAAGGTAAATAGTAGTTTAATATTCATATTCTTTTTGTTTGTTCCTTATAATTACTTTATTTCTAATTAATTACAATTTATCTTGATTTTTATATCAGCACTATTAAACCCTAATTCAAGGGCTTTTTTCCAGTCTGCACAAGAACCTTTGTTGTCGTCTAAAGCTTCTTTTGCAATGGCGCGGTTATTATAGGCAATTGCATAGTCAGGTTCTAATTGAATGGCTTTATCAAAGTCCTGAATCGCTGCTTTATAATCTTTAGATTTGTTTTTAATAATGCCTCTGTTGTTATAAGCTTCTGCATTGGAAGGGTTTATTTCAATAACTTTATTATAATCAAGAAGAGCCCCACTATAATCTGCCAGTTTATATTTTACAATAGCCCTTTGTCGGTAGGATTGAGAAGAATTAGGTTTTAATTCAATAGATTTGTTTAAATCGGCAATAGAGTTTTGGGTGTTTCCTAACTTATCTTCTGCTATGGCTTTATTATAATAAGCTTGCGCAAAATTAGAATTCAGTTCTATGGCTTTATCATAATCAACAATAGCTCCCTTATAGTCTGACATAGTTCCTTTAACTATACCCCTATAGCAATAAGCCAAGTCATTATCCGAGTTTAGTTCAATTGTTTTATTCAAATCCAATAAGGCACTAGAGTATTCACTAAGCATATTTTTCTCAAGCCCTCTGTTATAATATGCTTCCGCGTAATTTGATTTTAGTTCAATAGATTTATTGTAATCTTCAAAAGCTTCTTTAAAACGCATAAACTTTATTTTTGCCAACCCTCTGTTATTATAAAGCGTAGCATCAGATGGGCTTAAATTAATAGCTAAATCATAATCGGATACCGCATTTAAATAATCTCCTAAGCTGTATTGGGCAAATGCTCTATGAGAATATGCTTCAGCTTCTTTATAGTTTAATTCAATGGCCTTATCTAAATCTTCTTTTGCACCCTTATAATCCAACATTTCTGATTTTGCTACAGCTCTGTTATAATAAGATTTACCTAATCTTGGGTTTAATTCAATGGCTTTGGTAAAATCTAAGATAGAAACTGTAGAGTTTTTGGTAGATTCTTTGGCGATGCCCAAATTATTATAAGCATATTCATCACTATTATTCAAGGCAATTGAAATATTAAAATCCTGCATGGCACTTTCCTTCTTTCCCAAATTTTCTTCGGCAATACCCCTATTTAAGAATGCAGGTTCATCATAAGGTTTTAGACTGATTGCTTTATCATAATCAGCAATAGCTCCTTTGTAATCTCTACCTAATTGAGATTTAATCACTCCACGATTATAATAAGCTCTTGCGAAGTTGGGTTTCAGTTTAATTGCCTCATCACAATCTGATATACTGCTTTTATAATTACCCAATGTATATTTTACAATACCTCTGTATAAATATGCATCTGAATTATCAGGCTTTAGCTTTATTACCTGATCAAATTCTGCAATGGCTCCTTTGTAGTTATTTGATTCAAATTGCTGTACTCCTTTATTAAAATGAGCTGAAGCGTTATCTTTAGTTTGACTGTTGCCATATATGCTACATAGCAAAAGAATAATTATAGCCGACTTTTTCATTTATTTAATTTTAGATGTTTATATGAGTGCAAAGTAATGGGGATGAATAACAGCCTTTAATGACAAATGTCAATTCAATTGATGATTGCTGTCATGTCTAAAAATAGTGCCCAAAAATACTTTTGCTTAAAAAGAAATCATGAGAAAAATATTCTTAGCGTCATTGTTGTTTACTTCCTTATATGTAAATGCACAAAATGAACCCAAGCTTGATAAAGACTTTACTTCCGATGACAGCACGGCTTTGCTTACGGTAGCTTCTTATCCAGATAGCATCCGAAATCCTGTGCTTTTAGCTTGTCAGAACATGGATGTGTTGGTAAACAGCGAAGCCTTACAAAAAAGCACCAGTGAATCTTTTAGGGACTTAGTAAGCCATCATAGCAAAACAGAACAACAAAAGTTTTGGGATATAACAAGGTATCCCGACTTGGTATCAAAAATGACTAGTGGAGAAAAGAAAACCAAAGAAGAGTTGGAAATTATAGCTGCTGCCTATCCAAAAGAAATGAAAAATATCATTGTAGACTTGGGCAGAAAACATTACGAAAAGCTGGTAGAAATAAATAAACTATATACCAATTCGAAAATACAGTTTGATACTATACTTTCCACTTACCCCGCGCCTGTCAAAAATGCTTACAGCAAATTATTAAATAGTCCTGATGCATTAAACATCCTTAGCACTAACATGCACCTGACTGTTATTTTAGGAAATATGTATACCAACGACCCTAAACAAACCAAAGCTCTTCTTGATTCTATAAAAACAGAACATGCCAAGCAAAGCGCAAAAGATTTAGAAGACTGGAAAGCTGGTTTAGATAAAGACCCGCAAGCTAAGAAGGAAATGGAAGATGCCGGTAAGCAGTTTATTAAAGAGAACAACACATCAGATGATGTTTATTATAACCCTTCCACGGATGACATTTATAATAATGGCAATAATAACAACGTGACAACTAACAATCCTAACTACAATTACACACCCGATATGAGTTACCCTATTCAACCCTATCCTTATTGGTTCGGGTACCCATGGTGGTATACATTTCCTTATTGGTATCCGTATCCATTTTGGTTTAACCTCGGTTTTTATTGGGGACCTATAGGTGTAACTTTCTGGGGGCTTCCTTCTCCGTTCTTTATGAACTGGTATTTGTTTAACCCATACAATCATTATTATTATCCGAATTTTAGCAATTATGCTTTGGGGTATAATGGCGCGCATTACGGACCCCGATATGAGCGAACCGGCTTTAATAACGAAATACGAAACTGGGCAAAAACTAATGAACATGGTTTACCCAAAGACTATTTTAAAGCAGATGCACAGCGCCCCGAAAGAATAAAAGAATTGGGCAAGTTCGAGATAGATTACCATAACAACACCAAAGGTTTTTTTGGCGGAAATATTTCTCGTCCTGAATTTTTGCAGAACAATGCCAGTTATTATCCCCACATTTCTCCGGTAATGAATCAGTCTCATTTTAACCAGCCTATAAATTATCCGCATCAGCAAAATCCTATAAGGTATAATATGGATATGTCCACTATGCACATGCATGGTATGTATATAAACCCATTTCCAAATAGTGGTTTTGGGATAAGACCTAAATAATTGTCATTATAAAATGTAATATGGTAATTAAGATTTAACTCCTATTCTATAACCTATTCCGAATTCAAGATTGTAAGCTTGAATCCAATAGATTCTTAATGTTACTAGAGCTACGATGTTATTTTTAAAATAATATCGTACACCTATTCTTTCATAAAAAGGAGTTGCTTCCTTGTATTTAGAAATTACATAAGCACCCATCTCTATTGGAATACTTAAGCGCCCTAGGTTATAAACATAAGAAACCTTAATGCCTGTTTGTATGTTTTGAAAATTACTGGATAGATTTATTCCTTCTTCTTTTAAAAGTTCAATATTACCACCGTTATAAAACATATCTATTCCCGCTCCAATTTTATGCGTGTTTCTGATATTGGAATAGAAGGCTGCTGAATAGCTTTGTGCCTGATATTTGTTTCCAAATACATATTCCTGAACCTTACCTATGCCTGCCCATAAAAGAACTTCATATTTTGTTCTTCTCTGACTACCGGAATCAACCTGAGTAATTATATTTTTTACCGGATTGATGAACTTATAAATTAAACCTGTATTTACTGTCATTATATTTAGTCCAAGGTTCGGGAGGTTTGAACTACCATCAGAGATATGAGAAAAACTAAGCCCCAAATCCCAGCATAGTTGTTTACTCAGGTTCCATCTAAAAAACCATTTCAAATTTCCATACCCGTCAAGGGGGGCACTTAGCATATCATTATATGGATTTTTCGTTGCATTAAAATGCACGGGTGCATAAGCAAGACCGGCAGCAAGTCTCATATATAAACGAAATGGCTTTTCTTTTTTGCTAAGCGGTATATCACAGAAAATATATGAAGCGTAAACATTGCCGAACACTTTAGGGTTATTCAAATCGAAACAGGTAAGTCCGAACCCATGTTCAGGAAAGTTGTTTTCATGCTGCCATAATTTTTTGCCTGAAGATGGTTTAATGTAATTAAGGTCAAAGCCATCTATAAATTTGTACGTAGTAGTTGCTGTATAATTTTGCACTATTAGTCCGCCGAAATTGGCTGCTCCACGTATGTAGAAATCATTCTCACCACCTATTTGTGCATAGGTAGCAAAACAGGAGAATAAGAAAATGATAAAGAGGTTTTTCAATAATATACAGTTGTTACTGCTTGCTTTCACTCCTGTTTACTATTTTTTCATTTTAGATAATCACAAGTAACCCGACCAAATTACGGTGACACCAAATAAGATAAGAACAGGAATATAATAGTTGCTAAAAAAAGCGTGAAAGTAAGCCCCAACTAAAATGTATGCAGAAGCTATAAAGAGTTTTAATACAATGAGTTCTGCGTTTGACCAACTTGCCATTATTTTTAAAAAGTTCATGGCGTTAGATTTATGTTAAACACAAAGCAAAAATAAGACCCGCAATGACCAAAAGAAATAACATAATTAGAATGTTCTTTGATTTGTGACTCATGCGTTCACCACCTTCAAGAAGTTTTTCATCTGTATTTGTTGCGTTCATTTTTTTAAATTTTAGTTCGTATTAATAAATCAAAAGTATTGCCGGAGGAATATTCTCTCTATGATATTTATCATAAAAAAAAGTGACTTTATTCTTTATGATTAGCAGGGTAGATTGCCGTTCTACGCTCACATTCTCTTTCTATAATTAAGCACTGCCCAGCCATTAAATACCACTGCAAACAGGGTTATGGAGCCAAACTGAGGGAGAATATCTACAAACCGACTTCCTTTTAAAACCACATCACGCATCACTTCTACAAAGTATTTTAGGGGGTTAAACATTGCCATATCCTGCGCCCATTGCGGCATACTGCTTATGGGCGAATACAACCCGCAAAGCATCATAAATATCAATGTAAAGAAGAAAGAAATAAACTGTGCCTGTTGTTGGGTGTTTGCATAGGTAGAAATAAGCAAACCCAAACCCAAAAAAGCTGCCATTTGCATAGCACCAAAACCTATGATGGTAAAGTAACTGCCCAAGGGTACAATGCCATAAACTACCCAGGCTATAAGCAACCCGACGACGAGTACCGCCATACCTATTACCCAAAAAGGAATGAGTTTGGCAAGGATAAAATCTGTTTTCCGTACCGGACTCACGTTAATTTGTTCCATAGTGCCTATCTCTTTTTCGCGCACGATATTAAATGATGTTAGGGAAATGCCTATGGTGGTAAGCAGCATTACCAAAATGCCGGGCACCATGTAGAGCCTGTAATTCATATGGGTGTTAAACCAATTCTCGGAAACAATTTCTACCACCGGTGCAGGGTTAAAGCGAGCAGACTGTACAAGTTCTTCTCTTATCTCAGTATTAAAATCATTAATGATAGAGGATGTATAAGAGCCTGCCAAACCACCTTTGGTGCCATTGATAGCATTTATACTCATAAAAATATCGGTACTCTGATTCTTAACTAAGTTAGCTTCAAATCCTCTCGGAATTTCTACCACCAAATCTGCCTTGTTCTTTTCAATAGCAGCAAGTGCCTGCGGGTAATGTGGAGAATAATCGGTAAGGATAAAATAACCCGAAGAAACCATTTTATTGATGAGACGTTGGGAGTAAGTGCTGTGGTCGTTATCGACAATACTGAGGTTGATGTTCTTCATCTCAAAGGTGGCGGCAAATGGAAGTATCAGTAATTGTATTACGATAGATTGCCCGATAATAACAATAGTGCTGGTGTTTCTTAGTATCTGTAAGAATTCTTTTCTAAGTAAAAAGCCTAAGGTTCTCATTTCTTCCTTTATTCTAATCTTATTTTAAAACGTTGCACACTGCCCCAGATAAGTACTACAATAAACCCAAGTAAAATTAAATTCTCTTTAATGACCGATTCTATACCAAGTCCTTTAATCATAACGGCTTTAACTATATTGATATACCATTTAGCCGGTATTATATCTGATGCCCATTGAAGTATTAAAGGCATGTTTTCTATGGGGTAGATATAACCCGACAACATAGTGGTTGGCACCATCAGTCCTACGATGGACATCATCATAGCTGCTTGTTGCGTTTTGGCAATGGTGGAAATCATTAAGCCAAGTGAGAGGGATGCAATGATAAACAGCAGGCTTTCTAAAAGTAATAATACTACGCTGCCTGCAATGGGTACTTTTAGTGCATAGACGGATAATAGCAGGATGATGACTGTATTTAGTAAGGATAGTAAAGTATATGGTAGTGCTTTAGCTATAACTATCATATAAGGTTTTATGGGGGAGACTAGTAGTATTTCCATGGTGCCTAATTCCTTTTCTCTGACGATGGCAACGGCAGTCATCATAGCGCAAATAAGCATCAGTATCAATCCCATCAAACCAGGCACAAAGTTGTATGCACCTTTCAGTTCGGGGTTATACAACATTCTTATTTTAGTGGTAATAAAGTAAGGTAAGTTATCGCTGATGATTTCCTGCTGATAATCTAATATAATGGCAGAGGCATAACCTGATATAACCGTTGCCATATTGGGGTCTGATGCATCTGCTATAATTTCAATCTGTGCTTTATTGCCATGCATTAAATCTTCTCGTAACCCTTTCGGAAACACAACAGCAATCTTTATTGTTCCTTTCCTGAACTCTCTGTCAATCTCATCAGGGCTATGCAGCATTTTAACTATATGAAAATATTTGCTGGCTCTGAATCTTCCTTCGATGTTTTGTGAAGCGGCATCCTGTGCATTATCAACGATGGCTACTTCAGAGTTTTTAATTTCATCAGTAACGGCAAAGCCAAGAATAAGAATTTGTGTAACCGGAATGCCAATCAGCAACAACAAAGACCTCCAATCTCTGAAAATGTGATAGAATTCCTTTTTTACAAATGATATAAACTGTTTCATTTATTATTAATCAGCTTGTCTTTTTGCTTTGCGTGCAACCACATAAAATACTTCATCCATTGTTTTACCGTTATAGGTTTTCTTTAATCCTTCAGGAGAATCTAAAGCTTCAATTTTTCCGTCAACCATTATCGCAACCCTGTTACAATACTCTGCTTCATCCATATAATGTGTGGTTGCAAAAACGGTAATGCCTTTTCGGGATGTTTCATATATCATTTCCCAAAACTGTCGTCTGGTAATGGGGTCAACACCACCTGTGGGTTCATCCAAGAAAACAATTTTAGGTTCATGAAATATGGCAATAGAAAACGCCAGCTTTTGTTTCCATCCTAAAGGAAGCCCTTTAACTAATTTATTGGCATCTTCAGTAAGAGAAAGTTCTTGCAAAAGTTTTTCCATCTTCTCTTTAATAAGAGCAGAACTTAATCCATAAATACCACCGTATAATGTGATGTTTTCTTTAACTGTAAGGTCTTCATACAAACAAAATTTCTGACTCATATACCCAATGTGCTTTTTTATTTCTTCTGTTTGTTTGTAAATATCAAACCCTGCCACCTTGGCGTTTCCCGAAGTGGGTATGCTTAATCCGCAAAGCATTCTCATAACTGTTGTTTTACCTGCACCATTAGCACCTAGAAACCCGAATATCTCTCCTTTAGAAACATTGAAGGTTACCGCATCTGCCGCAACAAAATCTTCAAAACGCTTGGTAAGCTTATCTATTTCTAATACTAACTCAGGCATTGGTTAACGTATTATTAGTCTTTGTCATTAATTCCATAAAGCAGTCTTCTATATTGGCTGATATGGGTTGCACATCAATATCGGTATGTCCTTTTTCTTTTAAGAAAGAAAAAATGGTTTCTTTAGTAACGGTATTATCTTTTACAGATAAATGATGTACATCTCCAAAAGAGAAACAACTTAATGTGCTACTAAATGTTCTTAAATCAACCAGCGATTTAAACATATCACTGGTTTTTATTGCCCACAAAGCATGTTTGTAATTATGCTTTATTTCTTCAGGGCTATCAATAACAAGAATTTTTCCTCCCTGTATTAAGGCTATCCTGTCGCAAAGATTAGCTTCATCCATATAAGGAGTAGAAACTAATATAGTAATCCCTTGACTTTTTAATCTTTGTAGCATTTCCCAAAACTCTCTGCGTGATATGGCATCTACGCCTGTTGTTGGCTCATCTAAAAACAATACACTGGGTTTATGAACAAGCGCACAACAAAGTGCAAGCTTCTGTTTCATTCCACCTGATAATTTTCCTGCACGTCTTGTTTTAAAAGGTTCAATTTGAACATAAATATCTTTAATAAGGTTGTAGTTCTCTTCAACGGTTGTTTTAAATGCAGTCGCAAAAAAGTTAAGATTCTCTTCTACCGATAAATCCTGATAAAGAGAAAATCTTCCGGGCATATAACCTATCGAGTTTCTGATACCCTTATAATCTTTTACCACATCATTTCCGTCAACTGATGCAGTGCCACTGTCGGCAAGTAAAAGTGTAGTAAGAATTCTAATGAGTGTAGTTTTTCCGGCACCATCCGGACCAATCAATCCAAATATTTCTCCTTTGTTTACGGTAAAAGAAATATCACTTACACCTACCTGAGTCTTCTTATCATTCTTATATGATTTGCTAATATGTTCAACAACAATGGCAGCCATGTTTATTGGAATTTTACTTCCCCATACATGCCTATTTTTATGAAGCCATCGTTCTTTACTTTTATTTTTATTGCATAAACCAAGTTAGCCCGCTCATCTTTTGTTTGAATTGTTTTAGGGGTAAACTCCGATTTATCGGATATCCACCTGATAATGCCATTATATTCCGAGTAATTCTTTGCTCCCTTATCTACAAATACTTTTACGGTTTGCCCTAGTTTAATAAGTGAAAGCTGATCATCGGTTACATAAGCGCGCAAGGTCATCGTATCCAAATTTGCTATTTTATAAAGCGGTTTGCCATTCATAGTCATTTCGTCCTGCAAAGCATATTTGGTAAGTACCACTCCATCAATAGGGTTTACTATTTTACATTTGTGTAGTTGGTCTTCCAGTAATTTTATTTGAAATCCTATCGGGCTTATTTCGCTTCTTATGCTTTTTGTGGTTGTATTTAAGGTAGATGCTTCCGCGATATATTGTTTTTTAATCAATGCCACCTGAGCATTCCAATCATCTAAATCTTTTGTTCTTGTGGCATCTTCCGCCACAAGTTTAGCTGTTCTTCTCTGCTCAAATTCTGCCTTATTAAGTTGCTCTCTTATTACTTGTAACTGAGGCGTAATTTCTGGTTGCTTGGCAAGTGTTGCTATTATCTCTTCTTCCATCTGCCTTTTCTGATAATAAGTTGTTATGCTGTCAACGTATCCCATTTGTTGTCCAGCACGCAGGCGTTGCCCTTCTTCCAAAACAAACCTCATTAACTTTCCACTTGCTTCGGCTGAAACAATAACTTCATCCACTTCAAAATTACCCGAAGCATCAAATTGATATTTATCTCTGCCACAGCCTGCTATGGCTACTACTATAGCTATCGATAAATATTTTATTATATTAGTGATAGTATTCATATTTATATGTTAAAATTTTTAAAGAATATAATATCATTTGCAAAGTAATAGGCAAGAGATACATCCTTTAATGATAAATATCAGCTCGAATAATGATTGCTATCATTAAGACTAGAACAGTGAAAAAATGCGACTATTATTCATTAAGCTCAATTTCTTTGATAAAAAAGAATTATCATGTTTACATTTATTAAACTAAGGAAAGGCTTAAAGTTTTTAAAGTACAGGTATCAGATAGACCCGAATGAAGAAAAAAAGGAGGATGAAAAACAGCACTTTTCAAGTTGGGTAAAACCGGCTAATTTGAAAATCCATGTACCAAAAAAAGACGTTTTCCAGAGCATGGAATTATCCGCTATTTTTAAAAATCAGGAATTATAAAATGAGTTTAGGAAGTTTTAGATATGGAAAACCAGTTTAATTTCCGGCACTCATTTTTGTCTATTTTTCACAAATCTTCACACTGAAATTTTAGATAGCTTTGTAATACTCTTAAGTATGAGAATAATCTTAGCCATATTTTGTTTTTATTTTCTTCCTACTGAGAAAAAACCTTTAAAAATGACACATTTTGCATAAACCATGCTTTAAAAGTTATATTAATTAGTCTGTCATTATGGCTTAATAAAATGGATCAGATAAGAAATAAGATATAGTACAAAGCGTTATAATGACAATTCAACAAACAAAGAATAGAAACATTCCCCCTAGCCCCTTACTTTCAAAGATGATTAATAAAGGGATTTAACAGGAATACAAGGAGGTAATTAATCTGGGAATATAAAATTATCCACAAGAGAAATAAAAAAAGAGATTTCAATTTATGTATCCGTTCAGGGTTCTTAACATCTTAGTTTATACAGCTAAAAACGAACTGTTAAAACACGGGACATTTTTTTTGACGCTTTTTTTGTCCTATCAAGAAACAAAGTCTTAAAACAATGGTTTTAAGAGCTTTGTAAAGTCGGCTATGCCGTCTTTCACTTAACTGATTGATTCTCTAAAGTAAAAGTGGATATTTTTTTACGAGTTTTTACGTTTACTGATACTGTTAATTTTTTACGCATTTTTACGCTGAAAGATGGCTAAACATAAGGGAAAATGCCTGAGATGCAAGAAGTCGTTCTTAGGTCTGTTCGGTCAAAAATATTGTTCTACTGCATGCAGGGCAGCCCATTGGTACACCTTAAAAAAGTCTGGTAATAGGAATACGATGAAAGAACTAACGGATGGCATAAGACTAGAAGTGAATGATAAAAACTGCCCCTATTGCAAAGGATATTTATATACACCTGCCGGACAACCTGACATAATCAAATGTGAGAACATCAATATTAATTGCTCTAAAGGTTATTGGTCTTTACCGACAGAAAAGGATATATGATATACGACCTTCTAAGAAATTTTGGCGAACGTTGCTAATCCGTTTTACAG
>Ga0302280_1002212_pt1 | contig 15202 bp, 15 predicted proteins | sample III_Fen_E1_1_FD_198771 | JGI IMG/M metagenome (GOLD analysis project Ga0302280, IMG submission 198771) | Peat permafrost microbial communities from Stordalen Mire near Abisko, Sweden - III_Fen_E1_1 | ecosystem: Environmental > Terrestrial > Soil > Wetlands > Permafrost | place: Sweden: Abisko... | reverse complement strand
AAGTTCATGTAAATTTAAGGGAAGAATGTAAGGAATTCATGTAAATTAAGTATAAGAATGTAAGAATTTACATGAATTTGTTAGTTAGGATAGACAAATTCATGTAAATTAAGTATAAGAATGTAATAAATTCATGTAAATTAAGTATAAGAATGTAATAAATTCATGTAAATTAAGTATAAGAATGTAAATATTTACATGAATTTGTTAGTTAGGATAGACAAATTCATGTAAATTAAGTATAAGAATGTAAATATTTACATGAATTTGTTAGTTAGGATAGACAAATTCATGTAAATTAAGTATAAGAATGTAATAAATTCATGTAAATTCTATGTAAGAATGTAAGGAATTCATGTAAATTTAAGGGAAGAATGTTAAGATTTACATGAATTTGTTAGTTAGGATAGACAAATTCATGTAAATTTAAGGGAAGAATGTTAAGATTTACATGAATTTGTCTATACTATCTAACAAATTTAAGGGAAGAATGTTAAGATTTACATGAATTTGTCTATACTATCTAACAAATTTAAGGGAAGAATGTAAGGAATTCATGTAAATTAAGTATAAGAATGTAAGAAATTCATGTAAATTCTATGTAAGAATGTTAAGATTTACATGAATTTATTAGTTAGGATAGACAAATTCATGTAAATTCTATGTAAGAATGTTAAGATTTACATAGAATTTATTAGTTAGGATAGACAAATTCATGTAAATTCTATGTAAGAATGTTAAGATTTACATGAATTTATTAGTTAGGATAGACAAATTCATGTAAATTCTATGGAAGAATGTAAGAATTTCATGTAAATTAAGTATAAGAATGTAAGAATTTACATTGATTTCTTAGATAGTATAGACAAATTCATGTAAATTAAGTATAAGAATGTAAGGAATTCAATGAAATAATGTAAGGGAATTCAAGAAAATAATGTAAGGAATTTGTTAGTTATGACAGACAAATTCATGTAAATTAAGTATAAGAATGTAAGGGAATTCAAGGAAATAATGTAAGGAATTTGTTAGTTATGACAGACAAATTCATGTAAATTAAGTATAAGAATGTAAATATTTACATGAATTTGTTAGTTAGGATAGACAAATTCATGTAAATTAAGTATAAGAATGTAAGGAATTCATGTAAATTAAGTATAAGAATGTAAGAATTTACATGAATTTGTGTTTCCTATCTAACAAATTCATGTAAATTAAGTATAAGAATGTAAGGAATTCATGTAAATTCTAACATTATATCTCTGAATTTGTCTATCCTATAGTATCTTATAACATTCAATGTCATATCCCAAGTATCTTAAACATAATAATACATCATCCAATTCTATTTCACTACTTGTATCCTTAGAGAATGATGCAATGTTCAGACATCTCGAGAGATCTTCAATATCTATCTCATAATCATTACTCCATTCCCAACTAAATATATATTCTAATGCATCCTTGATTTTGTCATTTATATCATGACTTGTCATATAATGATAAACCTTACTTACAAGTGCTGAATACTTCGCAGAGAATAATGTTGCTAATCCTGATTACAGTATCTGGTTGATATATAATCTCTAGCACATATACCAGCATATCCTTTCCATGATTTCATCAACACCAAATCTACCATCTCTCTTATAGAGACCTATAATGAATGAACACATGATATCCCTGAAATCGAACTTACTTATATAACCATCCATAAACATTGTAGTTACTGTTGACATGCAATACCTAATTGAGGATGGTCCATTATTCAAGTATTTATATAATGGTGATCTGGTAATCCAACTCTCAATAGGACTTATCATCTATTGAACATTGATAATTAGTACCAAATATACCACACTTAAGAACATTAACAATGGTACATCTATGCATAAATACCACACCTTCATTCATAGGATGATATTCCTCATTGCCTTTAATTACTATACCATCACACATAGAGACATGTTGTAGATGTTATGATCTCCTCATACATTTCATTTGCTCTCTGAATCAGTATCATGATTATCAAATGTCCCTAAAATTAACTATGACAATTAAGTATTTCCCATAGTTAATTCATGTAAATCTCTAAATTCATGTAAATCTCTAAATTCCTTATACTTAATTTACATTAATTTGTTAGATAGTATAGACAAATCCACGTAAATATCTAAACTCTTATACTTAATTTACATGAATTTGTTAGATAGTATAGACAAATTCATGTAAATATATAAACTCTTATACTTAATTTACATGAATTCCTTACATTCTTATACTTAATTTACATTCTTATACTTAATTTACATGAATTTGTCTATACTATCTAACAAATTAATGTAAATCTTTATATTCTTATACTTAATTTACATGAATTCCTTACATTCTTATACTTAATTTACATTAATTTGTCTATCCTAACTAACAAATTAATGTAAATCTTTATATTCTTATACTTAATTTACATGAATTCCTTACATTCTTATACTTAATTTACATGAATTCCTTATATTCTTCTATAGAATTTACATTAATTTGTCTATCCTAACTAACAAATTCATGTAAATCTCTAAATGCTTATACTTAATTTGTAAGTAAGATAGATAAATTCATGTAAATTATACGGAAGAATAGGGTACAAATTCATGTAAATTAAGGATAAAATGACAATCTTGTAATGCAAATTCATGGATTACAAGATTGTCATTTTTATATATTGTGAAATGATGGAAGAGACCAAATTTGTCCCTTATATTGAAGAAGAATATGAGCTTGAAGAATTAACACAATTGCATTCGGATATACATATATTACATGATATATCCATTGAATTACATGAACAGTTGAGATGGGATGATATAAGGAAGATAGAAAAGTCTATCGAAAGAGCTAGGAATGATGTTGAAGTATCACATGGCAATTTAGTTGGTATATCAGGATGTGTTATGGGAATAGTAATTGGAGGTTCTTTAGGAGGTATAGTAGGTTTAGCTATATCTGTGAAATTAGCTTTAGGACTTGGAATTGTAGGATCTATAACAGGCGGGTATATTAGCATTTAATTATTTTTCCATGAATGAGCTGATCAAAGTATGTACAATATTTCATTGTCTTGAGTATATTCTCCATAGATTCTAATCTTGCAAATTTATTAAGATTGGGAACACGAATGGTATAAGTATTAATATCTGCTTGTCCAACCAAATCTACTTCAAGAAGATTAGGTGTATCTGGAACATATGATCCACCATTGAAATATCTTATAACTCCTTCCTTATATCTTATTCTATATTCATCACTATTATATGTGCCTTGTTCTTCATATTTATAGATGTAAGGAGGAAAATATATAGGTTCTGCTTCTCCATATAGTCCTTCAGTTATACCAGAGAAATTAAGACTTGATGGTAATTTCATCACTACAAGATATCTATTTTCTGGTCTATCCGAAGTGTGTAAGTTGACATAGCGTTGATACATATCTTTGAAATGTGTTGTATTATTTGTATCATATAGGTTCCATCCTGATATACCTGTATTTAAGCCTTCAGATGTTCCTATATAACGACCTAATGTTGTATTAACATTAGAACCATTAAGATGATAAGTCGAAGTGTTAATAAATATCTCTGGATTTAAAGGTGACAATGTTCCTTCATCTGATTCACATATAGTATTAAATAATTCATAGTTATTCACTAGTAATAATCCATTTGATACAAGGTCATAATATGTAATTGTCTCTGAGTAAGAATGCATCTCAAACTCCAATAGATTTGCAAATCTATACAATATAACTGCATCATCATTTGAACAATCTTGACCATGTAATCTCCAATATATATCCCTATAGAGTTGAGGGAAATATCTTTGAAAATTAGAAACAAGATTACCAATATAATTACGTCTTTGACTTGGAGGAAGATCAGGTATTTGGACATAGTTCATAAGCCAATTAGATATTTCTGTTTTTGTCATAGATATGTCAAATCCTAAAACCTTAGATGAGGATTTTTGTCCAAATGGAATTGTGAAGTCTGGTCTCTCAACTATTGACTTGATTAAATCAAACCAGTAGTTAGATTCATTCATTTATACAATATTAAATTATATCACTGTTCTAATGATTGTTCTGTCACGTGGACATTTATTTAGATATTCATACATTGAGTTATATCTTTCGAATTCGATATTGGATAATGTCTCTTCGGTTATACCTTTAGACTTCATCTGACCTATAATGTCAAATCTACCTTTAAATCTAACATCATTAACATAATTCTTAAACTTAATACAGTGATATAATATCCTTGCAATCACTGTACTATGTTTAAGATATAAAGCTAGTTTATCCAATAATTCTTGAGGATCTAATCTTAGATTACCAGTTGAAATAGAATCCAAGAATCTATCAACTAATTGCAATGTTATATGTTGTGGTGAGTTATCTATATTCCTCAATATAACATCTTTGTCCATCCTAATATACTTTGTATTTGTTAATAACCTGTAATCTGTGAATCTAACAGAGAATAAATGTTCTAATCTCTGATACAGGATTGTATAAACTTGTTCTTCTAGACATATATAACCTTTGTTCTTCAATTCAACTAGTATGTTCTTATATTCTTCTACAAGAACAGTCATATCCTTCTTCTTAATACTAAATAGCCCTGATGCAACATTATACATATTGTAATCTAAATTAATGTAATTTGGATAGTTGATCATATGGATTCTTGATTTAGTGTCAGAGACTATGTCATCCATAGATTCTAATGCAAATTGCTCCGGACAAGGATCCAAATGTTCAATACCAGAATCTAACCATACATATGTATCATACTCTTCATTCACCATTGACATAAATAATATTTTAGAATTAGTTACAACTGAATATAATCTATGTCCTGGATGAACAGTATTCATGTCAGTCATTGTATTTGCATATCCTCTACCTTTCATTGGTATTAAATCATGACTGGGTAAATCCTCATACTCGACAACAATTGGAGTAACAAAATCAGGTAGATATTCTACAAGGTGACTTTCTGTGAAACAATATGTAGGCATATTGAACTTTCTATGATATTCCAGCATGCATGCATACTCTTCACCAGATCTATGGAAGTATTCTTGAGATCTCTTCTTTAAATCATAAATACAGGTAACTATACATGCCATTTTTCCTCAATGTTCTATACTCTAACATAATTAACTTACACAATAAATCAAAAATGGAATGGGAAACTGTATTATTAAAATCTATAACATCTATGCTAGATGAAGTTGGACCTTATACCAATATCTGTAAATATATCCCTGAGTCATCTTCAGATATGCAAATATATAATGACAATCTTATAGCATTCAAGAGAATATACAATGATACATATAGGTTCCTTGTAAGATATGTGAAAATGGGCAGTTTAACATATATTTTAACACTCTGTCCTAGGCATATATACTGGAATTTAAATCCAGGACACTTGAATGACATACTATACTATATTGAGAATAATATGGAATTAGCGTTATTGAAATATATGCATAGTTGTCTAAAACATAATGCATTCCATGATAAGTATATACAAGTTCTAGGTTATAGAAAATTAGAATTTATTGATTCGAAGTACAGTATAGACTTGTCAGAGGAAAAATGAATAACACACCATCTCTCTACATCATCTCTACTAAGTTTAATACTTATGTTGGATATTATACTGGAGGTAATGTAACAAGTCTTATTAATAATGAATGGGAAGGAATGGATGTTAAAGTACAGCTATTTTATACACATAGTTCATCTAAAGATCTGATGAACATTCTTAAGAGAAGAATGAAACAGGTACCGGGAAAAGAGAAAGATTCATTTGGATTTTGGACTCCTCTTATTACCCAAGAAGAATTGGATTCTATCCTGAATTTAATTACATGTCATTCAGAACAACTTCAGCATAGAGATATATTACAATATGCATTGTCGAGACCACCTTTATTCTTCTAATTCTTTCAACATAACATATGTATGTTATGTTGAAAGAAAAACAATGGAATATCTATTAGCATTGATAATTGCTGTTATTCTAATATTTATAATTGTATTCATTTGGGTCGGGAGTATAATGTACCAAGATCCTAATCTTAATCCTTATGAAAATCCTTCAGATCCACCTACTAGGCAATGTCTTGCTGGACAATGTGCTGTTAACAAATATTCAGGTGTAAAGAGATGTCCAGCAAATAACAAAGATATTATTAATGCACGATTAGACTTAGAAGTATGTAGTTCTAAGTATATTTGTGATAATCCAATACAACCTATTGCAATAGATTCCAGAGGTGTTGCATTAAATGATAATAATTGTCCTACAAATACAGTTTGTCAATGTTTAGCTGGTCAATATTGTGGTCCAGATATTATGGTGTATTTTAAGCCTTATTGGAATCAACTAAATTATACAACTAAGTATACACAATTAAACACAGTTAAGGATTCTCTTGGTAATACAATATCATTACCTCCTTACTATATACCTCCAGGACAAGGAGAATGCACAATAACACCTACATTATATGCTACAAGATCATTAGATACTGCCACATGCTTGTTTGGTACAATGGCATATTATCCTGAAGCAAATACTCTTGTAGATGGGTTAGTAACACCATTAGCATGTGTTAGAGGAAAACCATGTACACTTCCTGGAGAAACAGCAGTTTATAATCCTTCAACTAGAGGAATAGATTGTGTTAATATTCAAGACAGTGTTATTCCTGTACCAATCTAAAATGTTAGTGTTGTACTATAAGTGTCATATTCTATAATTCCAGTTAAATTATAGTATGTCTCTGAAGTATTAACACCATTATATAAATATGCTACCATCTGCATATATAATTCCTGTGAACAATTATCTATTACATGAATATCATTATTCTCATATGTAATAGATAATTGTCCTTCATGAGATAGGAAGAGTTTAGATACAGAATCTAAAAACCTAAAATACTTGACATCTAACTTAGATTTAAAGTATTTTATAAGATCAAGTGTATCCTTATATTCTCTCCATGTGAATTGAGGATCCATCTTATATATTTCTCCTAACATTTCACTGTTAGTTAATTTAGCTTGTTCCTTGATTATATCTCTATTATATATGTAAATAAATCCTTTGCCATTATTATATATAGGTCTTATACATGATGGTTTAATTTGCATTTGGAACTTAGATCTGATATGATCTATACTAATACCTTCTTCAGTACATATAACATGATTGTCTGGCATTAAAGTAACATTGTATTCAATATCCGTGAATGTATCATTGATATTATTCCATCTTGAATAACGTAAATATAAACCATGTATAGTATTCATTACAGTTGATTTTATACTGGTATATTAATTTCATACTGTCAGTTCTAATAAATATATTTGCAGAGTTATTCAACACAATAAATTTGAAATAAACACGATTAAAAGTTTTGGATCCTTGAACATGATTGGAAAAAAAGACTAAAGGTTACAATGAAACATAATAAATAGACATTCTTACATATGGTCAATCTCTGCTTCAAATCTAAAAGGACTACATGAAATCCAGGGGGAAATCTAAAAGGACTACATGAAATCCAGGGGGAAATCTAAAAGGACTACATGAAATCTAAGGGGAAATCTAAAAGGACTACATGAAATCTAAGGGGAAATCTAAAAGGACTACATGAAATCTAAAAGGACTACATGAAATCTAAAAGGACTACATGAAATCTAAAAGGACTACATGAAATCTAAGGGGAAATCTAAAAATAAATTATAATTTATAACAATGTATTTATAACTTATAACAATGTACCTATAAATATATTTATAACAATGTAACTTATAACAATGTATTTATAACTTATAACAATGTACCTATAAATATATTTATAACAATGTAACTTATAACAATGTATTTATAACTTATAACAATGTATTTATAACTTATAACAATGTATTTATAACTTATAACAATGTACCTATAAATATATTTATAACAATGTACCTATAAATATATTTATAATTTATAACAATGTAACTTATAACAATGTAACTTATAACAATGTACCTATAAATATATTTATAACAATGTAACTTATAACAATGTATTTGTATTTATAATTTATAACAATGTACCTATAAATATATTTATAACAATGTATTTGTATTTATAACTTATAACAATGTACCTATAAATATATTTATAACAATGTATTTATAACTTATAACAATGTATTTATAACTTATAACAATGTATTTATAACTTATAACAATGTATTTATAAATATATTTATAACAATGTATTTGTATTTATAACTTATAACAATGTACCTATAAATATTTAAGATACATTATAACAATGCATAACACTGTTATAATGTATCTTAAATGAATCGACTAGAATTAAATATTAGCTTTAAGAGTACTAATAGAGTCTGATGTCTCAATAGCTTTAACAATCATATCATGACTCTTATTGGTTCTTAAATACTTTCTTATAAGTTTAATACTCATATCCAAGTTATTCTTCATCCAAAATAATAGATTAGGTGAAGGTTTAACAATAACATCAGTGAAGTTAGATGTTAACTTATCAGAGATACCAAATAATTCATGATAAAGTCTCTGTGGATTAATGTCCAAGTTATATTCAGAATAACCTATTGATACTAATCCTTTACTTGCAAATAGTTCATCTAAGGTCTCTCTTGATCTAAAGTATGAAGGATAATCATCTGGTTGCAATTTATGTAGTACTTCTAGATATGTTGCAATATTAGTATTTGATGCATTGTGCTCTCTGATAAATACAACACCTGTTGGTTTTAACTTAAGTTTAATAACATCCAGAAGAGAAGATATCTTAGATATATGATGAATGGATACAAAGAATGTTACTAAATCCAATGACTTATCAGGTATATGAGAATAAGAATCTAAGATATTGTCATAATTGGTCATAAAGTAGTTAGGAAGATTATCATAAGGCAATACATCAGTCATATAATATTTAGGAATAGATAATGCATTGACTATCTCATTTGTTATTTTTCCATCAGCACAACCAACATCTAAGTATGTACCTATTTTTCTATTACCTATCATATCCTTGACACTCTTAACTCTCTCTGATTCTCTGTTCTTGTCTAAATTAGAGAGATATTCCTTCTCTTCATTTCTCAAATCTCTATTAGATGCAATAATTATATATGTGTTGGAAGCATTGATATATTTACCAGTATTATGATCCTTGTATAGGAATACATCCTTATGGAAGATTTTCTTATCTTTGATGAATCCGGAATTATCAATGACATCTATAGCAGGATATGAACCATACTTGTCTCCAATATCAATGCCTAGTTGTTTCTGGCTTTCATAGTCCCATACAGGAATAGTAATGTAGAATAAGATATCAGGAATATCTTTCAACCATTGTACTACTTGTTTCATTGCAGATTCTAATACAATATCTGTATATGGTGGATTAACACTGTATGAGTATGAACTAACAATATTTGTATCGGAGAATCTTCCTAATGAACCAAAGAACTTATCTGTATCTGGGAATGCACTATGATATCCATTAACTATAGAACAATTCATTGGACTTGCGAATAACTCCTCCTTAAGATTGAATATCTTGGATATAACATCATAATCAGGAATGCCCAATTGATGGTTACCAGAATTCAATGTACCTAAATATCTCATGATTAGGAGGAAGATAAACTCCTTGATTCTTGGTTTGAACTCTGATAGAAGAAGACTAGATAACTTCTTATCCATGATATCTGTTATAGTATAGGACAATTTCTTTCCATGTTTGGTTGAATATGTTACCTTACCATCCCTTCCTACATCTCTTGATATATTATATACAAACTCACTCTGTTTAAGATTGAAAAGTCTTGCTGCATAGTTCTTCATCTTATTATCTATATCTAATGACAGGAACCATTTCTTAGAATCATCATCACTTACAACATTGTTACTGAGATGCTTCAAGTACAAATAGTATCTTGTTTGACTATGGAATTTATCAGAAGGTATAACAGGATCATGGGGATGAGAAGCAGAATTAGTCAGATGGTCAAATAGATACATACTCATGAATTTAATCGCATTGATCTTATTCATTGTACCATTATCCCAATAAGATGCTAATGATGAAGCAATATCTGTAAGCATCTTATCGATATACATGAATCTTGTTATCTCCTTGAATATTAAGTTATCTATTTGTTGTATCTTATTGGTTGGCTTAAGACGAGATACAACTTTATACATATCTTCCTTGTCATCAGGTATTCTCCAAATACTATAGGCCTTATACATGTTATATTTATCTACCTTACCTCTATTAGATATCAATTTCACATACTCTGAAAATTTCAATTGTTGACCAGCATGAATATCATTCTTCATTGTTAACCAGTTAATGTAATCAGATGGCATATCTTCCTTAAATATCTTCGATATAGATCTTCCCGATAAGATGATCTTCCTCATCATATTAAGAACATTCATATCTATTCCTTTGAATCCTAATCCTACAAGATAACGTTCACTATTGCCCATTCTAGATGAAACAGGTTTACAAATATCAATGCTATCAAACATCCATGATAACATGAATATTAATTGTGCAGTAGGTAATGTCTCTGCTTCGAATATCTTACATACAAACTTAGATCCTTGCTTTAGACATAGAATTGTAGCTGCTAATTCAGCACATATGAGTTTAAAGTTGTCAAGTTCTTGTTTTGGATCTTCTTCATTACCTCCAATAGCACCATCTGACATAGCTAAATCTACACCTTCTCCATTGATTCTCCATACTTCATTTGCAAATTCCTCATAGTTCTTAATAACATCACCTGTATCATCAGCACCCATAACAATGTTAATCTTATTTACTATATGCTCGTACCATAATAAGGATGTACTCTTAGCCTCTCTAAGTGTAATACCAAAACCTACAGCTTCAGGTACTCTAAATAGAATGTATTCACTGAAGCTTCCAGGTCCGCCTGCAATATCAGCAAATGAGAATCTTGATGGATATCTTGGAACTCTTGATTCATCATATTTAGGATCTATAATGGGTGTAAGACCATAAATAGAATCTATATTTGCCAATTTAACTGCAGCTCTGTTTGTAAATGCACTTGTTCCATGTTCGAAAGGATTAGCTTGTTTACGTAGAGAATTCCAGAGTTTAGGATCATACTTTGCATATGATTTCTTTGCAATATCTAATTTGGTTCTTATATTGGGTGTTATAAACTTAGAAGGTATGACATTGTTAGTGTACAAACTTTCTAACTTGTAATTAGATATATCTGAATTCATGCTAAACATTGACAACATATATTGTCCATTGTCTTCTTTCGAAGGTGTAATATGTGGAATAATAGGATCCATTTTACTATCCCACATATTTTTAGTCTCAATCAGAATGATAACATTTTCTACATACTGGTTCATATATATCATGACCTCCAATAGTTACTTCCTCTGTCTTCTTTATTTTACATTTAGTGTATATCGCATCTTCCAGAACACCTTTCTCTACCCTACATCTCATACAATATGATCTTCTTAGTTTAATCTCATTACAATGTGATATAAGCTTTGTTATATCTCCCATAGGTTTTCTCTCAGAAGAACCATTGAGACAAGAGACAATGAGATGATATCCTTTGTCTAACCATTCTATGCATAAATCCACAGATGGAAAGAATTGTGCTTCATCTATAGCAATGCATTTATATTCTGATACATCAACTTCATCTAATGAACTACATGATATTGTAGTAATATCTTCAGGTAATTGTACACTACATCCAATATGAGATGTGAGATTTCCTGCTTTTGTGGATGTTTCTCTCACATCTATACCATGATTTATAATGCATGTCTTGTAACCTAGATCTCTATATCTCATAACCTCTGTTATCAATTGCCATGTCTTACCAGAGAACATAGGTCCTATAATGAGTGTTAAATAACCGTGCTCCAAGCTTCTCTGCATATCTTTTTGTCTATGTCATATTGCTCGTTAGGCTATTATCAGAAAAATATTGATAGATTCTATATAACATGATTGATGTCGATGTAAAATGTTAATTAATACAGTACAGCCAACATTCATTATCTCTGGTATATCTTTCGATGATATCTATAAGAAGTATTTGGACGGTCATTACAATGATATGACATTGGATGGAATTAAGTCCAATCGTCCTAAGATTCAATCTAAGTTCAAGAAAAAGGAGTTTGTATCAGACAATGAGAATAAGGAGAAGTATGTTGTAACAGATAACAGAGGTATTAAAATTTCATTCGTGAATGTAACAAATCCTACTAATATATGCCAATGGTGTAGAAGAACTATAACTGAAGATAAGATGAGTATCCCAATTCAAATACATAAGACTCCAGATAATACAGACACTGTATTTAATGGTCATGGTACATATTGTACATTTGAATGTGCTTATGCTGATCTCAACAGAACATATAAGAGAAATATAATATTCAGGGATTCATCTACTTATCTAAACTTTATTTTCTCTAGACTTCATCCATCAAAGGTACTTAAACAAGCTCCTGATTTTGTACTACATCAATGTAATGGTGGACCTCTTACTGACGAAGAGTTTCATTCAGAGACAAATAAATATTATAACATAGGAAGATATAAGATCAATGATACAACAACTACTTACATAACACGGTAAGGTAAGTCTTCAATATTGATAATCTAGGAACATTGATTTTCCCAAATAAAATCAATGTTCCTGTCATTCCTTCTTAAGATAGTTACATCTGTGACATCAATCTTTATTAGTAAATTCCAACCTTATGTGAGATTTAAAGCTTCGACCAAATATTACATGTCTTATCCAAATACATGTAATAAATTCATTGATGAATATAAGGTATATTTATTATATTCATCGAATGAAAGAATTGAGATAACACAGCCACCAGGTACAAAGTATCCATATTTACCATCTGACTATCAAGCAGATACTTATGTACTTGTTAAGTATGATGGAACAGAAACACATATTAACGATCATATTAGTGTTAATATGACACCTGTACATAAAACACGTCGTTCTATTCTCTATTAATAATTACATTCAATGTGAAATTGACTCATTGAATGTAATTATACCAAAGTAACAGTCTTTAATACTCTGATTGATTCACCCGGATATCCGAATGGATTAATATGTAATTTACCAACAATATTAGGAATATGAGTATGACCTGCAAACCATAATACAACATTGTCTCTTCTTAACAACACATCTAGATGATTAGCAAACAGATAATTACCTTGATGATATTTATATTGTTGTGATATACCAGTATATGAAGGTAAATGATGTGTTACAACAATATTCTTATCAGACATATTCTTATCTAAGAACTCAACTGTATTTTTATGTTTAGATATCACTTCTTCAGGAGTGTAATAATTGTAATCATTCATTAACTTTCTTGCTTGCTTATACTTTGACTTTGGATAATATGTAAAGAGAGTTCCTCCTATAAATCTATAACCTTCTAGATCAACATATGAATCTAGTAGAGCATGGAAATTAGGAATATCAATTCCTCTTATAATATCATCTGTTTCTTTCATTCCGATAGTGTTATAGTATTCATGATTACCAGGAACATAAATAACATGCTTATAATTATCACAACATTGCCTAATAAATCTATGGAATACTTGATCAGTAGGATAACCTATATCTCCTGCAAGTACTAAGAAATCATTCTTAAACTCTGGGAAGAACATAAGTAATTCCTTCTCATTCTCATAGAATTCAAGATGAAGATCACTAGCGTAATGGATGATCATGATTTAACATATATTTGGATGTTAAATCATGATAATCATATTTATGGTAAGGTTATAATACCTGTTTCTGTCCAAGAACCATTGGAATATAACATTGTTTCTACATTCTTGTATAGTCTATTAGATTCATTATCTAATTCTATAACACCAGTCAGAGATCCAATATCTCTATATCCTTGAAGCATAACTTGTTGTTGGTAATACAATGCATCACAATAGAAGTAGTTGTAGTAGTTATTGACTACTTCCTGAATGTAAGTTTGTTGATATGCTGCTCTTAATGAGATAATCTCATACTGTGTTGTAGGAGGGAAGATCTGTAATGTATCGGATGAATATAAAACCTTGGAGTTTAGAATTGTGCTATTAGCCAATGCATTGAAGTATGCTTGACCAAGTGTTGTGAAAGAGAAGAATACATTTCCAATGTTAGGATACAATGCTAATGCTGCTTGAGTCTGTTGTAAATATCCTGTTGTACTGTTTAGTTCAACAACCACTGATCCGGGAATGTCCTGGACAAGATAATTTGCCAATTCATCTGAAGAACCTGCCCCATCAGATAAGATTAATAATGGTGATGAAACTATCTTGGACAATGCAACTGAGAACTGTTGATTAACAAGATTCAACTTAATCAGATTTGCTCTCGAATAAGGTGTATTAGATGTTGATAATGGAGATATAAATTTAACATCTGGTCTATCTGCAAGGATAGACTCTAATGCTACAAGATTACTAGTATATGATGGTCCTACAATGTACTTGTATCCTTTCTTGATGTACTTCAATACATCATTTGCATTTGTCCATTCTACAACTTTAACAGGTATATGATATAATGTAGATGCAATACTGACAGCATCACCGAAGTCATAGTCTTTGAGTACTAGTACTTTGTTCTTGAATTTACATCCCTGAGGACAAGATTGTTGTGGATATGTTCCTACATCTAAGTACATATTAACAATATCGGAGAGTGTTGTATTCCATAAGTTGATATCTGGATTAGATACATAGATCTGAACAGTATCACATGTTGTCTTTACGAATTGGATATAGTATTCATCCTTCTTCTTGAATACTATGGATGTTATTTGATCACATCCATATATTTCATACTTCAGATGAGTTTTACATGCAAGTTTTCTTACGAGTTTATAGTTACATTGAACTAATGCCCAATATATTTGGAACAATAGGTTCGATACCTCTTCCATTTGATTCCAAATATATATTTTTAATTTAGCATTCTACTATATAAGTAT
>Ga0302280_1002211_pt1 | contig 15203 bp, 14 predicted proteins | sample III_Fen_E1_1_FD_198771 | JGI IMG/M metagenome (GOLD analysis project Ga0302280, IMG submission 198771) | Peat permafrost microbial communities from Stordalen Mire near Abisko, Sweden - III_Fen_E1_1 | ecosystem: Environmental > Terrestrial > Soil > Wetlands > Permafrost | place: Sweden: Abisko... | reverse complement strand
TACCAGCCGGCGAGATATTCAGCGCCAACCCTAAACGCCTCACTATTGGCCAGGTAGAGATAGGTGTCAACTACGCCATCATCCTCAATACCAATGCAGGATTATGGGGCTACAACATCGGCGACACCGTAAAATTCGTATCGCGAAACCCATACAAGATAGTAGTAACAGGCCGTATAAAACACTTTATATCAGCCTTTGGCGAACACGTAATAGCCGAAGAAGTAGAACGCGCCCTGATCGAAACCGCTATAGAAGACCGGGCAGAAGTAGTCGAATTCACTGTCGCCCCGATGATAACGCCTAAGGAGGGCCTCCCCTACCATGAATGGTTCATAGAATTTGACAAAGCGCCGGATAATATGGAGCGGTTCAGCCTGAAAATAGATGAGCGCCTGCAAAGGATGAATATCTACTATAAAGACCTGATAAAAGGCGGCATATTGCAGCCTCTCCAGATCCGCCCGCTTGAAAAGAACGCCTTTATCTCCTACATGAAGTCTATCGGCAAACTTGGGGGCCAGAACAAAGTGCCCCGTTTGAGCAATGACCGGCTGATAGCTGATGAACTTGAAAAGTATATCCGGGTCGGCGTGGAAAAGTAAGAAAATATTACCCAACTTAGCTCCCGTACACCGCCATTTTTGCACGTTTTTCTGACCTTTTTCATCCATTTCTGTCACTTTTCGTCATTTTGCGACTTATTTTCACATTTTCAGTCAATCTAAAAGTGCATTTAAACGCAATCAGAGCTGTTTTCCTCTACTTTTTGCAAAATAGAGGGGGGTAACTGACTTTTTCATTACGCAACTTAGCCATCAAAAAAAATGGCGTCATTGCGGAAAAACCCTTAACCGAAACCTCTAGTACCAATCACTATTGCGGGTTTTATCCGCAATCCCCTAAGTAAAACCTGTGTCTTCCCCTCTAAACATAGAGAGAAAATAGATGCAGAATACTAATTACCTCATAAATAACCAATTGCTCTTTTAACTGCCCATTATTAGAGGCCAGTTTGCTCAAAACAGCGTTTTTTGGGCTAAGATAATCGTCTAAAAAATAATCGTCATGCCGGAAACGCCTTAACAAAAGCTGCTTTATCACAAATAATGCCGCGTTATCCGTTATCCCCTCAGAACAAGGATGACATTTTTTCAATAAATAAAAACCGCCAGCACCGGCTTTGGTCTTCCCCAAAGCAGCAGCACGAAGCCTATCCTCCGCCTATGCAATATACAAAACCTTTCCCATAAAACCAGCATTACACCAAACTTATTGTAGTAGTTTTTTTTGTCCGGTATTGATGTGCGATCTAAATCCGAACTTTGTTTTTTAACTTTGTGTTTAAAATTCTTTAAGAGAGATATTATATGGCCCTGGAAATAAAACCGACCCCGACCCTGCATGGCGAAAGCGCTGAAAGGTTTTTAAAGTTGATGGCAAAAAACAAGAAAAAGAAAGTACCTGCCGAAAAGCGCAAGCAAATGATGAAAAATTGTGATGCGATACTTAAAAAGGCTAAATTATAGTAAATGGGCCTCCTTTTAGATTGCAATTTTTCTCAAATATCCGCTCAAACTATTTTTACTAAATTTAATTGCGGGAACCATGATTTGAATGAATTCCTACAAAATGATGCGTTGCCTTTTCTGGAAGCAAGATTGGGAAATACTTATATATTCACACTTAACGAACGCCCTGATAGCATTGTTTGCTTTTTCACCATCTCAAATGACGCCATGAAACTGAGCAGGGATGATAACAAAGCTAAAAGAAAAGTAAACAAGAAAATCCCGCATACAAAACAAATGTTGAGCTACCCCTCCGTTAAAATCGGGCGGCTCGGTGTAAACCAATTATTCAGGGGCGCTGGCCTGGGAACTGAATTAATGGATTTTATTAAAGCCTGGTTTTATAAGGATAATAAAGCTGCCTGCCGTTTCCTCCTCGTGGATGCGTATAATGAAGAAGAGGTTTTGAAATATTATCTCAAAAATGATTTTGATTATCTCCTTACCGAAGAAACCGAAAGCAAAAAGGATAAAGACGGTAACCCCATTCCCCTAAAAACCCGCCTTATGTTTTATGACCTGATGCAATTAAGGGAATAAATCGATCCTGCTTTATCCCAAACTTTTTCTATATTTGCTTTATTAATAATAGAAAACTAAATATGAAACCTAAAACCCGCCTCTTTGTTATCGCATCATTTCTTTTGTATTGTTCGACTGGTGCTATAGCCCAAATCACATGGGATACAGTGGGTATTACCGTTGCCGGGGGCAATGGGCAAGGACTTAATTCAAATCAATTAAATCTCCCAAATGGAATATTTGTTGACTCAAAAGGAAATATTTTTATCGCTGATGCAGGTAATAACCGAGTGCAAAAATGGGCTCCAGGAGCTAAAATAGGAATTACTGTTGCTGGAGATAGTATTCAGGGAGGAAGTGCAGCGAATGAACTCAATGATCCGACAAATATAGTTGTAGATAGTTTTGGAAATCTTTTCATAACCGATCAATCTAATAATCGTATTCAAAAATGGATGCCAGGAGTTGATAGCGGAATAACTGTGGCCGGTGGGAATGGGCCGGGCAATAAAGCAAACCAACTTCACTGGCCAGCAGATGTATTCCTGGATGGCTCCAATAATATTTTTATTTGCGACGGCGCACCTAATAACCGTATTCAAAAATGGGCTACGGGGGCTGATAGCGGAATAACCGTAGCAGGAGGCAATGGCAATGGTAGTAAAGCAAACCAACTTTCAGGCCCAACCAGCGTTTACGTTGATAAGACTGGAAATATTTTTATTGACGACGCAGGTAATTTCCGGATTCAAAAATGGGCTCCTGGCACAGATAGTGGAAAAACCATTGCTGGGGGTAAGAACTTTACAGGATATAGTCCTAATCAACTTGCTTTCACTAATGGCGTATATGTAGATAGCATCGGAAATATTTTTATAGCTGATGCTGGTTGGGGGCGTGTGTTAGAATGGACTCCAGGTGCTGACAGTGGAATAACCATTGTCGGGGGCAATGGATGGGGAAGCAATGCAGAACAGTTCGGTTATCTAACTTACTTTTTTTTAGATAAAAACTACAACCTTTATGTTTCAGATAATTGGAATAATAGAGTACAGGAATTCAAAGCTATAACGAAAACTACAACAGGCATCTCTCCCATTAATGCCAATTCTTATTTTGATATTTATCCTAATCCTACATTAGGGGTATTCAATCTCAGGTTTAAGAACCAAAACTTTGCAAACGATAAAATTAACATAACTATTTTTGATGCCGAAGGCAAAATGCTGGCGCCGATGTCCATCGGTGCCTCAAATGAAATTGACATGTCCGGCAAACCCAAAGGCCTGTATTTCGTCCGCGTCATAGCAGGTGGCAATGAATATGTGGCTAAGGTAGCGGTGCAGTAGGGGTGACTATTTATCGCGTTTCTGTCATGTGGAATTATAGTAAATTTATCCAATTTTATAATGAAAAAATCACGGAAAATATTTGTAAATATCTTTGCGATGTAAAAAGCAATCGAATTCTATAGTATTACAATAAATATAAACTCCTATGCGGTATTCATTTATTTTAAACCTGTAAGCGTTGTCGGAGCCTTTAAGCTTTTTGAGGTTTTTTAATTGGAGTACAGATTCTGATTCCTCGACATGAACAATCAGTTCTTTTATTTTTGATTTGAGGGAAGCATCTTTTATTTTCTTTACATCCTTCAGGAATTTGCTGCGGAACTTCGTTTCCATTTAATCAAGCGCTTTCATCACTTTTTCCCTGGAAACAAACGGTGTTTTCCTGGCTTCTTCAATAAGGGCATGTATAACAAAATCTTCCTTTTCCTCCTCAGATATAATTTTAGAGGCCACCCCCATTTTTTGCACCAGTTCCGTTAATTGCTTTAACTCTGATTTTGAGTTAACAGTTATAAGCATAGTATCCATCTTTCTTTTCCGCTTTTTTATTCAAACATACAAAATTATACTGATAGTTCATTTAATTTGGAAATTCTAATTGCATATCCGTATTTCGCCGCCTCCACCGAAATTGACATGTCCGGCAAACCCAAGGGCCTGTATTTTGTCCACGTCATAGCCGGTGGCAATGAATATGTAGATTAGGTAGCGGTACAGTAGAGGCGACCGGCGGTCGCCCGGCTGGTATTGATTGCATAGAGGTGTCATTCATTTTATCTGTGGTTATCCACGTTCATCTGTGGTTGATGATTTCCAATCCATTAGGTTTCAATATTTTGAACCCCTGCACTCCAAAACCCATATTTTTTTCCGAAATTTGCACCACAATTTAACTTGTATTAGTGAAGTGAAGGTGTAAAACGGGTATTGCAGCGTCTCATATTAAGTTATTCCTTTTTCATTAAAAATTAAAAATTAAAAATTAAAAATTTTCCTAAAAAGCGTCAAATAGCCATACTCGGCTCTACCGGCTCCATCGGCACACAGGCGCTTGATGTCATAGCCGCTAACCCGGACTTTTTTGAGGTTTCTGCCCTTACAGCCAATAATAACGCAGATTTGCTCATCGCCCAGGCGCTGAAGTTCAATCCCAATTCTGTCGTCATTTGCAATGAAGATAAATACCTCTATGTAAAAGAAGCCCTATCCCATACACTTGTAAAAGTATATGCCGGTGCAAAAGCCGCTGAGCAAATAGTTGCCACTGAAGAAGTGGACATAGTGCTAACCGCCATGGTGGGTTTTGCCGGGCTGCGCTCTACCGTGAAAGCCATTGAAGCAGGGAAGATCATAGCCCTCGCCAATAAAGAAACCCTCGTAGTGGCGGGAGATATTATTACCGCCCTTGCCAAAGAATACAGGGCTCCTATCATACCGGTTGATTCCGAACATTCCGCGATTTTCCAGTGCCTTTCAGGTGAAGAATACAACCCCATAGAGAAATTAATCCTGACCGCCTCGGGCGGGCCGTTCCGCGGCTATACTTATGACAAACTGGCAGAAGTAACAAAAGCAGATGCCCTGAAACATCCAAACTGGGCGATGGGCAGGAAAATAACCATAGATTCTGCCACCCTCATGAACAAAGGGTTGGAGGTAATAGAGGCCAAATGGCTTTTCGGCGTAGATATTGCACAAATCGAGATCGTAGTGCACCCGCAAAGTATAATACATTCACTGGTACAGTTTAAAGACGGCTCCATCAAAGCGCAGATGGGCCTGCCTGATATGAAGCTGCCTATACAGTATGCGCTCGGCTATCCGTACCGTATTGCAAATGATTATCAGCGTTTTTCATTTACCGACTATAAAAACCTGACTTTTGAAAGCCCCGATATGCGGGTTTTTCGTAATCTTGCACTATCGTTTGAGGCGCTGGCAAGGGGTGGCAATGCCCCCTGTATTTTAAACGCTGCGAATGAAATAGCGGTGGAGGCATTTCTTGAAGATAAAATATCGTTTATACAAATACCTGATATGGTGGAGAAAAGCCTTGAAAAAATATCCTTTATTGCTAAACCTTCACTTGACGACTATTTTTTAACTGATAACGAAACACGAATTTATTCTAAAACATTAATCTGATATAATGCAATATATAGCAATGGTAGGGCAGCTTCTGCTCGGCCTTTCAATTTTAGTAGTAGTCCACGAATGGGGGCATTTTATTGCCTGCAGGATATTTGGTATCCGCGTGGAAAAATTTTACCTCTTCTTCGACCCTTACGGCGCAAAATTGTTCTCCTTTAAAAAAGGGGATACTGAATATGGCGTAGGCGTACTTCCTTTGGGCGGTTATGTAAAAATTGCCGGGATGATAGATGAATCCATGGACAAAGAATTCCTGGATAAACCCGCCGAACCCTGGGAATTTCGTTCCAAACCGGCCTGGCAGCGTCTCATAGTCATGCTTGGCGGTATTACAATGAATACCATCCTTGGCATCGTTATTTTCAGCATGCACACCCTTTTTTACGGGGATGTTACTGTTCCGGTTAGTGAACTTAAATACGGCATAGTGGCACATGATTTAGCCAAAGAGGTTGGAATGAAAACCGGCGACAAAATAGTCGCTGTCAACAATAAACCTGTAAAAAGGCTGTCAGATATTTTAGACAGTAAATTGATCCTTGAAGATAACGTAAAACTTACCATAAACCGCTATGACACTGCCAGCCATTCAGAAATAACCAAAGTAATAAGCCTGCCTGAAGATTTCGGCAAGAAGGTTCTTGACCAGGGGCTATCTGAATTTATAGATTTTCGGTTTACCTTTTTGGTAGACAGTGTAATGGCCAAAAGCGGCGCTGAAAAAGGCGGCCTGCTGAAAAACGACAGCATTACTGCCATAAACAATCAGCCGGTTCATTTCTTTGACGAGATAAGGCCTATTTTAAAGCTAAATAAGGATAAAAATGTCCTCGTGACCATTCACAGAAAAGATAAACTGCATAAAGCCGGGTTTGATACTTTGTTAACCGTCCATACCGATACTGCGGGCGCTATGGGCTTTTACCCAATCAGCCAGTTCAAAAAAGATACTTTTCATTATACCTTTGCAGAATCTCTGTCACAGGGAACCGATAAAGCCTACCATGCCGTAACTGAAACCGTAAAAGGCCTGGCGCGCACCATCACCGGCCATATTCCGGCGAAAAAATCCTTTCATAGTTTTATAGGCATTGCTAATGTTTACGGCGGTATATGGGACTGGGACAAATTCTGGGCGCTGACGGCATATCTTTCTATGATACTTGCTTTTATGAACCTGTTACCAATACCGGCGCTGGACGGCGGCCATGTTATTTTTACCCTTGTAGAAATGATAAAAGGAAAACCCCTGAGCTACCGTTTTTTGGACATAGCTCAGCGCGTAGGCATATTTTTAATATTGGCACTTATGGCTTTTGCCCTCTTTAATGATTTCACTGAATTTGTTTTTAAACGATAATTGTTTTGTTTTGATGAGAACGTCGATTGCTCTATTTTTTTGTTTGTTTAGCCTGTCTTTTCTGCGGGTGCAGAACGATACTTCCTCTGTTCACTCTGAAAAAGAAATAAGCATCGTTGTCATCCCCTTTGAGCCGAATGAATATTTCAATGACGGCGACCAGTTTATCTGCCAGAATAATAATATTACCCCTGCGCAGCTTGACGGGGTAATCCGCCGGAGCCTGGAGAAAATATTGGTGGAAGACCTTTCAGTCTCTTACAAATCAAGAAAAATCTCCGACAGTACCAAAAAGAACCGAAAAAGCGACCTTGAACTACTATATGCGCATACCAGTTATTCACTGGAAGATAAACCATTAAAAGGATATAGCTCCAATGTGGAAAATAACGGGTTAAAATCGGTATTGAATTTTGGCGGCAGAAAAAAATCGGGCGATTATGTAAGCGATACGAAGGACCTTAAAAAAAGGCAGCACCGGTTCTTTAAAGCACAACTGATCAGCGATTCTTCAACCGGCGCCATCAGTAAAAAGTATAATGAAGATTATTACCTGTTCATCAGCCATTTTGAAATGGAAACGCGCTATAAAGATTGCCACGATATGGCAAACAATGCCTTCCAGCGTGATATCTATGTCCATTATTCACTTATAGACTCAAAAAGCAATTACGTTGACGGTGGCGTGGTATGTGTAACTTTTCAATCGTCAGACAAAGAAATAGATAAAATCCTTGAAAAAAACTTCAATTTAATTTCAAATATGATCATCGACCAGATAAAAACAAAAATATGATTATTGTATTGTATTTTTGTCCCGTAGCGCTAAATGCAAAAGATGAATTTAAAAGCTTTTAGGTTCTTAAAACGCTCTAAAGTTGTTCTGCCAATTATCCTCATACTTGGCTTATCAACTACTTCGGCAAGGCTTGCCAATGACGAGGTACAAGACAGGAGGACCGTACTTATTATACCTTACAGCCCTGTGGATTACCGTGCTGTAGGGGGTGAATTTATATGCACTACCTGCAATATCAGCCCAGGCGAGCTTAGTTCTAAAATAAGGGGCGCTATTACAACCAATACATTACTTAGTATTGTTGACTACTATCGTATTCCAGCTAAAATAATAAGCGAAACCCCCAGGGATGGCAACCCGAGTGACTATATGCGAATGCAGAATATAATTGGCAGCACGAGTAAATGGAAAAGGCTTTTAAATTATGACAGGCTTTATCCGCGCAAAATATTGAATGTGTTTTCAGGGGCAGAGCATAAATTTGGTTCTGATTGTCTAAACGGCGGTGGAGGCTACCCAAGCAATATCCATAGTTACTATAAGACCATCATCCTTGATACCGATAAATTTGTAGCGATGACAATTAAGTACCACGTAGGATACGTGCTTTTTTTGAATCATTTTGAACTGAATACAAGGTTCCGCAATTGCCTGGACATGTATAGCACTATTTATCAACGGGATTTTTTCCTGCATTATACCCTTTATGATAATGGTGGTTTGTTTTTATCAGGCGGTACTGTGGGTATAACCTGCCAGGATAATTCAAATGATTATAAGGAAGTATTGGAAGACAACTTGGAATTCTTAACCGATATGGTATGTTCAAGGGTGAAAAAATACCTATTATAAGTATAAGATAATATTAACCCTGTTCTGGTGATTTATGCATATCTGTAAAATTCACCGCCCTTAATCTATAAATTATGATTTCTCTCCCTATATTTGCAGCCCAGTTTTTGCCCGGATGGCGGAACCGGTAGACGCGCTGGTCTCAAACACCAGTGAAGCAATTCGTGTCGGTTCGACTCCGACTCCGGGTACTTTGTTGATTATCAAGCACTTATAAGTCAAGCACTTATAAGTGCTTTTTGTTTTTAGGGGACGGCACAGGGGACGTCAAATTTGAATTTCTACTAAATATTTTTCCTTGCTAATTTTTAAGTCAGGCAACTTTTTAAAAACGGTACTTTAATTCCCTTCTATTTTCAAGCGCCTTCATTACGTCAGAATATTTAAACCGAACGGGTGAACCAATGCCAATATATTTTATTTTTCCCTCTTTTCGCCATTTATCGAGGGTTACAAGGGAAACCTTTAAAATCTTTGCGACCTGTTTTCTTGTTAGAAGTTCGCCCGGCTCTTTTGGCTCTGCTATATTAGAATTGCTAATTTTAAGTTCCTCTTTTATAATATCCCTCAATTGCTGTTTTAATTCAGATAAAGGGATTTGTGATAATAATATTTGTTCCATGTTTTATATAGTTATAATTTGATAGTACAAAGTTCCCTCACTTATAGCCCTGAAAACGCTGTTTAAAAAAACTTATCCGCAATTTTTTGTGGATATGTTAATAACCTTTGAGGGTTTGGTGCATTCTTTGCGAAAACCGAAAATTTGATTTGAGAAAACGGAAAAAAAAGGCACAAAAAAAACCTCGTATGCAAAAAAACATACGAGGTTTTAAGGGGACTATTATGTTTTTTAATATTTAATAATATAAACCACATAGGCATTTTTAGGACGGGTTTCATTGCCACCTGTGGACGTGGTTGTTTCAGTCGTACTATAAGCAGCATAGCTGTAAGAATAATTAGCACCACATCCATTGTTATTGCAATTATAATTTGGCACATTAATTACATTTCCAGTATTATTTACACTATGATTATGACTTGCGAAAACATCAGTTTGATAACTGCCATTACTATTACCGCTATTGCCATTATTCAAAGAATATCTTGAACTTGCATCGGGGTCATTTCCTGCGGCATCTGACCCCGTTGGATTATCAACCCCTCTTAAAAAACGCCCTCTTAAATCGGGCAAACTGAAATTTCCACCGCCACCACCATTTCCATTACCCCAAGCCGTATCAATAGCAAAATAAAGGTTATTTAATAAATTATTGCTTGCGTAAGCATTTTGAGGGGAGCCATCACAAAGCAACCATCCGGCAGGAATATGTGAACCATTACCCGCCCAAGCAATAATTGTACCGGCGGGCATACCAGTATTTGTAATCGTATTATTTGATATTGATATGCCGCTACCTGCTTTAATTGTATTAATAATACTGTCATTTGATATGGCAATGCCATTCCCCGCCTTATAAGTAATGGCACTATCGGAATGAATTGTATAATTTGGATATGTGCCTGTTACCGAACTTGCGCCTTTGCCTGTTAAGGTAACAACTTTGTTTGGGGCTGTATTAATGATACTGTCATTTGATATGGAAATATTATTCCCTGCTTTATAGGTTATGGCACTATCGGAATGGATTGTATAATTTGGATATGTGCCTGTTACCGAACTTGCGCCTTTGCCAGTTAAGGTAACAACTTTGTTTGGGGCTGTATTAATGATACTGTCATTTGATATGAAAATATTATTCCCCGCCTTATAAGTAATGGCACTATCGGAATGGATTGTATAATTTGGGTATGCACCTGTTACCGAACTTGCCCCTTTGCCTGTTAAATTTACTACCTTGTTTGGGGCTGTATTAATGATACTGTCATTTGATATGGCAATACTATTCCCTGCCTTGTAAGTAATTGCACTATCGGAATGGATTGTATAATTTGGATATGTACCTGTTACCGAACTTGCCCCTTTGCCTGTTAAATTTACTACCTTGTTGGGGGCTGTATTAATGATACTGTCATTTGATATGGCAATGCCATTCCCTGCATTGTAGGTAATGGCACTATCCGAATGGATAGTATAGTTTGGATATGTACCTGTTACCGAACTTGCCCCTTTGCCTGTTATGGTTACTACCTTGTTTGGGGCTGTATTAATGATACTGTCATTTGATATGGCAATACTATTCCCTGCCTTATAGGTAATGGCACTATCGGAATGGATTGTATAATTTGGATAGCTGCCTGTTACCGAACTTGCCCCTTTGCCTGTTATGGTTACTACCTTGTTTGGGGCTGTATTAATGATACTGTCATTTGATATGGCAATACTATTCCCCGACTTGTAGGTAATGGCACTATCGGAATGGATAGTATAGTTTGGATATGTACCTGTTACCGAACTTGCCCCTTTGCCTGTTAAAGTTACTACCTTGTTTGGGGCTGTATTAATGATACTGTCATTTGATATGGCAATACTATTCCCTGCCTTGTAAGTAATTGCACTATCGGAATGGATTGTATAGTTTGGATATGTACCTGTTACCGAACTTGCCCCTTTGCCTGTTATGGTTACTACCTTGTTTGGGGCTGTATTAATGATACTGTCATTTGATATGGCAATGCCATTCCCTGCATTGTAGGTAGTGGCACTATCTGAATGGATTGTATAATTTGGATAAGTACCTGTTACCGAACTTGCGCCCGTGCCTGTCAAGTTCACTACCTTGTTAGGTGAGGTGTTAATGATACTGTCGTTACTGATTGCTATATTGTTTCCCGCTTTCAATGTAGTTCCGCTTTTGGCAGCGTATAAAGCATAAGGCACACTTAGCATTTGGCTTATTCCCATCAGGGTATAATTACCGCTTCCGGTTGCGTCTAATTCCACTTTTAAGAACCGGCTGCCACTTCCCCAATTAATACCTGAAAACGTGCCTGAAACCACCGTACCCGTTCCTATGCTTAATGTAAAAAGCCCATAAGCATTGGTAGTAGCACTTTGCGTTTCTGAATAAAGGATATTGCCGCTAATTATGCTATCAGTAATGCTAAATCTAACGGAAATAGCTTTATTTGCCATTGCCGCCCCTGTATTATCACGGGCAATAGCCTGATAGTTAAAACCCTGTGGTACTTGTGCCTGTATTGCCGTAAAAGCAAAACACAAAAGGAATAAAAGGCATTTTAATTTTTTCATATTGATTGTTAATTATTTAGTTGTTAAAATTTATATCTTGGTTATCTTAAATATTTGCAGGTTATTCCCTGCATTGTCCTTTATATAAAGCAGGTACATTCCTTTGGCAAGGTTAGCCATTGGTACTGTATTGGTATTTGAAATTTCCAAAACAGGTTTACCGAGCAAATCTTAATGCTGCAAATTGAAATTGCGCTTGATGTGGATGAATCGAATGTCTACCGTAAAGCGCATCAGACTGGTTTTGGCCAGTACATCAGCTACTATTACACCTTTTACGGCTCCATAATTCTTTCAGGCAAAGTGAACCTTATCGCTTCCGAACCCATGACCAGAGAAAAACTCTGGTCGAAAAGCATACCGCTTGAGCAACAGAAAATTGATGTCGCCAGCATCCTGAAATATGATAATCCAAATGCTTTCAATATTGCCTTAGCACAGGACCCCGGTATTGCTAATCCAATCGTAGATGTGCTTGAACAATTCTATAAATCAGTATTCAGCACGGCATGGAACCACCTTGACCCGCAGGAATTAACGTCCTTGAAAACACAAGTTGATGAAATACGGGCAAAGAGTAATTTCAATCAGCACTAAAAGGAAATTCAAGGTTATGAAGGAAATATATTTAGGTAAACAAGCACGTAATTCAAAATATATTCCGTATAGTTGTATGGGGTTTCAAATACTTCCAGTTAGTGTTTGGAATGGGGCATCTTATTTTATTGGTTTTAAAAACTTCCATATGGGGATAAGGAAGTTTGAAGTTTTAATTTTTAAATTATGACTATTAATTTTAAAATACCCTCTTGCATCGGCAAGCCCCTTAGTTCCCCGATTCTTCTTCAAAGAAGCAGCGGATTTTTTGTTGCTCTATCTTCGCTGCCAGTTAGTAACAGCATAATATATATATTCTCAATTCCACTACTGATTTCTCAACCTCATCTAAAAAACAAATACATGAAAAAGAATTTCAGCTTTTTTCGCAAGCCGATTAAGTATCTGGCTGTCTTGATCCTGCTTTGCAGTTTTAACCAGGCATTTGCAACGGTTAGCGCCACTATTTCCGGCACAGCAACTATTTGCAGCGGTAGCTCAACAATTCTTTCCGTAGCGTTAACAGGAGGTACAACCCCATGGCATTTTACTTGGTCTGACGGCACAACGCACCATGCAGTAACCGGCATATCAAGCAGCCCCTATACATTCAGTGTGTCGCCTACCGTTAATACTACTTATACTATTGTTTCTGATTCTGATGCAACCAATACGGCTGGTACAGTGCATGGTTCTGCCGTGATAACTGTTCAAATGACTGGAACCTATACTATTAATCCCTCCGGCAGCGGGACTACCAATTATACAACGTTCAACGCCGCAGTCACTGATGTAATAAACAGGGGCGTGTGCGGGCCGGTAATCTTCAATGTTGCCAATGATACATTTACTGAACAGGTGCGAATACATCCTGTAACCAATACTATAACAGGCGCATCAGCGACAAATACCGTCACATTTCAATCTGCTTCGGGGGACAGCAGCAAAGCTGTTTTGACGTATCCCTCTTCAAGCAGCAGCACTGATGATTATACGCTTGATATAGATGGGCCTGCATACTTGGTATTCCATAAGATAACGATAATGCGAAGCGGTACGAATCAATATAATGCAGTCGTATCGCTTGATGCCGGGCACAATGAGACCTTCACCAATGACCAGTTTATCGCCGGAAACTATACCAGTGGGGGCGGATTTGTGGTCATTAGCTCAACCAATTACCAGGACACCGACAATATTATTTCCCATAATTACATACAGGGCGGCTCCGTTGGCATTGATTTGGATTACGGAGGTGGCCCTTCAAGTACAGGAAATATAATTGAGTACAATACCGTAACCCAATTTTACAGTTGGGGCATTGGTTTGGAAGACCAGAATAATTGCACGGTACAAGGGAATGTTATTTCCAACTCCCTTTCAACTTCAAGCTATGGCATATATTTAAAGTTTCCTTTTGAAAATACAGTAGTAGAGCAAAACAAGATTGATCTTAATCTTGGAGGAATTGGCCTGAACTTCAGTACCGATACGGAAACTGATGCAGGTTCGATCCTCGTGGAAAATAACTTTATAACCGTGGGCGATACCACGGTTACCAACGGCACACCCATCGGTATTTCCAGCAATGATGATGATTATAATTCCTACTACAATAACTCAATCAATATTATCGAGAAATATTCTTCCACAACGGGCATCGGGATGAGCTTAAATTCACCCGGAGGCCATGACGGGAATATTGATATTGATAATAATGCTGTTGCAACAACAGGCAGGGGTAAGAATATTGTCATATCGGGAACGGGATATGCAACATACGTAAGTACCTGCAATTATAATGATTATTATACGAGAGGTACATACATAGGTTCATGGAGCGGCTCAAACAAAACGAACCTTGCGGCATGGCAGACTGCTACCAGTCTTGATGCAAATACGTTAACAATCAACCCGCTCTATATTTCATCTACCAATCTTCATACCTATAACCCAACGCTTAAAGCTGGAACATCCTTATCTGATGTTGCCGATGATATTGATGGGAATGCTCGAAATTCAATCAAACCATATATTGGCGCTTACGAGATTACACCTACTTCAGTCAATGGCTCGACAATCGTTTGTGCGGGTTCAACAGTAAACTATACTTCACCAATACACACCGGTTCTTCATATACCTGGACAGTTACGGGGCAAACTTCGTATTCTGGTGGTAGTACAAACAGCGTAATTATAACATGGGGAAATGCTAATACAGGAACATTAAAAGTTCAGGAAATAAACGAATTGTATGAAGATTCTGCATTTGCAATTATAGCTATTGATTCATTACCTGGAGCAAATGTAGGTTCTGCATCAACTATTTGCAACGGTGGAAACACTTCCATTGGTGCAGGTTCACTAACAGGAAATACCTATAGTTGGACGAGCGATCCATCAGGCTTTACATCTACATCTTCCAACCCAACCATTAGTCCAACAACAACTACGACATATACTCTCATTGAAACAATTACAACTACAGGATGTACTAATTCTAATACCGTGGCTTTAACTGTCAATCCGTTACCTGGAGCAAATGTAGGTTCCGCATCAACTATTTGCAACGGTGGAAACGCTTCCATTGGTGCAGGTTCAGTAACAGCAAATACCTATAGTTGGACGAGCAACCCATCAGACTTTATATCTACATCTTCCAACCCATCTGTCAGTCCGACAACAACGACAACCTACACATTGACTGAAACAATTACTGCTACTGGATGCACAAATACTAATTCAGTAATAGTAACAGCAAACCCATTACCATCTGCAAATA
>Ga0302280_1002208_pt1 | contig 15209 bp, 9 predicted proteins | sample III_Fen_E1_1_FD_198771 | JGI IMG/M metagenome (GOLD analysis project Ga0302280, IMG submission 198771) | Peat permafrost microbial communities from Stordalen Mire near Abisko, Sweden - III_Fen_E1_1 | ecosystem: Environmental > Terrestrial > Soil > Wetlands > Permafrost | place: Sweden: Abisko... | reverse complement strand
GGAGGCAATGCCTGCCATCCGCGCAACATAATATAACTATTAAAAGAAATTAGAATAGCAAAAGCGATAATAAAAAATCCGATTTTCATACATGAAAAAATTAAATGAGTAATTGTAAATTCAAACGTCTAAACTTAAAGAATGTTTTGAAGCTCTTTTTCTACAGAAACGAATAAAGTCGATGAGTTGCTGCTTTATAAATGAAAAACAGTACAAAAGTACTCATTAAAATCAATTCTAATCTTTTTCCCGGATTTTTAAGAAATATGAGGTGATAGTTAATTAGTTAATTAATTGATTGGCTGATTGGTCTGAAATAGTAAATGAATAAATGTTTGTTGTTCCCTGAAAGCTAAATATCTTTTGTGAACTATTAGTTCCGGATGTGTTTCATTATTTAATTCAGGAAAGTGGAATTATTGGCAAAGGATTGTTGAAACAATTGATATTTATGAAACAAATCCTTACTGTTTAATTTTTTATTCGTTGACTTCAAGTCATTGGTAGACTAATGAAAACCACATTCAATTGGGGTAGAAAGGTCTCTCTCTTTTTTTGGTAAGAATAATTTAAATACATTCCATCCAAACAAGTTATTATATTCTTTTGTTGTAATTTTACGGTGTTTAACGAATCAATTCCTGTAATGAATAAGAATCTGTTTCTTTTAGGTCTTTTTATAGGTCTGACATGTGTTTTACAAGCTCAAAAAGTGGGACTTGTGCTAAGTGGGGGTGGTGCGAAGGGAATAACTCATATTGGGGTAATCAAAGCACTCGAAGAAAATAATATCCCCATAGATTATGTAACCGGAACATCAATGGGTGCCATCGTAGGTGGTATGTATGCCATGGGTTTTACGGTAGATGAAATGATTGAAACCATTAAATCCGACGATTTTAAACGTTGGACTACCGGCGAAATCGATTCAAATTACAAATATTATTATCGTAATGCCGATCCCAAACCAAGTTTTGTAGAGATTTCTTTTAATATTCACAATATCGATTCCATTAATTTGAAATCTGCCGTCCTTCCAACTAATATAGTTTCGCCACTTCAGATGGATTATGCTTTTGTTCCGCTTACTTCTCAGGCTAATGCCGTAGCTAAGGGTAATTTCGACAAGTTATTTGTACCGTTCAGATGTGTAGCTTCCGACATTTACAACAAAGAAGCTGTAGTATTCCGATATGGCGTTTTAGGTGATGCTATTCATGCTTCAATTGCATACCCCTTTATGTTTAAGCCTGTTGTCATCGATAACCGGTTGTTATTTGACGGAGGCATTTTCAATAATTTCCCTGTAGATGTTATGCGTACTGATTTTAAACCAGAATTCATGATTGGAAGTGTGGTTGCACACAATCCCCGTAAGCCTGATGAACGTGATATTTTGATGCAAATACAGAATATGATCATGAGCCGTACTGACTATACCATCCCCAAAAAAGAAGGAGTGTTGCTTAAATTCAATATGCCTGCTTTTAAACTTTTTGATTTCTCACGGGTGGAAGAAATGGTTCAACTGGGGTATGATTCGACGATGAAACATATGGCTGAAATCAAAGCACGGGTACATCGCCGTATTTCGACAGAAGAATTAAATCTCAAACGCAAAAACTTCAGAGGCAAGTTCCCTAAATTGATATTTCAGCATGTCGAGGTGGATGGGGTAGACAGCCTTCAGAAGATCTATATTCAACAGGTTTTTCATAATAACAATGAAAAATTTACTATGAAAGAATTCAAAGAAGCCTATTTTAAACTGATCTCTGACGATAAGATTCTTGAAGTTATTCCTCATGCTGTTTATAATTCCTCCATTGGTAATTTCGATCTGCATTTGAATGTCAAAACACAGGACCACCTGAAGGTCCTGCTGGGTGGTAATGTCTCTTCATCTACTTCCAATCAGGCATATTTCGGACTTTCCTTCCAGAATCTGACTGAATATGCCCAATCGGTTAATGTAGATGCTCAGTTTGGTAAAGTGTATAACGGACTGGGCATCGGAGCACGGATTGATATGCCTGCTCAAAAAAGCTGGTATGTAAAAATGGGCATCGTTTTTCATAAATTTGATTATTATGAGGGTGACCAGATATTTTATAATGATAACAGAACTGCCAATTTTTCACAGACTGAAATTTACAGCAAATTAAGTTTCGGTTTTCCGCTTTCAATGAAAGGAAGGTTGGAATTTGGTGCCGGTTATGGCTATTTGACAGATGATTATTTTTTAAACAGGGCTCTGATTACTGCAACTACAAAGGAAGATGAAAGTCTGTTTTCGCTTGGAAGTCTTTTCAGCCGTATTGAAAGTTATACATTGGACAATGTGATGTATCCTACCAAAGGGTACAGTCATTCCACTTCTCTTCAACTTATTGGGGGCGAGCAAACTTATGATTCGGAAAATGACCCGACGAAAAATGTAAATGATGTATTTGATATATGGTTGCAATGGCGGGCTAAATTTGACCAGTATATTCAGTTATCCCCTAAATTTACTCTTGGTACCTATGGTGAATTGGCACTTTCTTCCCGTAAACTGCTTCAAAACTATACAGTGAGTATTATCGAAGCTCCAGCTTTTACTCCGACACCCTATAGCCGGACCGTTTTCAATGAAGCTTATAGTGCCAATCAATATGCGGCCATTGGGTTAAAACCGATTTATCATCTTACCAAAGATCTCCATATCCGTGGTGAAGCATATTGGTTTATGCCTTATCAAACGATCAGTAGGGCTGCAGACAACTCTGCTTTTTATTCCACACCATTTCGTTCTCCACAATTTTTGGGCGAAACTTCTATGGTTTATAACTTTAAAATTGCTTCTGCCGGTATGTTTGTGAATTACTACAGTTCGGCAGTCAGCAAGTGGAATTTTGGAATCAATATTGGTTTCCTGTTATTTAATCCGAAATTTACAGAGTAAGATTTTTTTTTCGGTTATACAGGGTTTGTTGTGGAAATATCAAAATAAGAAACATCTCACCACAAAAACAAAACAAAACAAAAGGATAAGTTATTAACGAAATGTGCATATTATTCTAATGTTATGTTAAGCTTAAAATGTCGTACAATCCATTCGACAATCCTAAATAATCAAGATTAACAGAACTGCGTCTTACCGTTTCTTTTACGGTTTGATGCATTGCTTATTAATCGACAGAACTTGATTAACACAACATTAATTCATTCTTTTGTGTCCTTTCTGATTGTTGTCTTTAATAAAACTTTATATAAACTTTTGTGCCTTTTGTGGTTAGATTTTTTCTTCACACTAAAACCAGTTTAATAGGTAAATCCGAGTTTGGTCAGTCCTGCCTGCACATTGGTGTTTTGCATAAACAGGTTCCAAAGCAGACCTGTGCGGTAGTTTTCAATCATAGCTACAATAGGGCCCTGGTCAATGGCTAAATACGAAGTGGCAAACCAGCCCTGGTTGAGGTTGAATGCATCATTAAAACCATAAGTTCCCCAGATTTTATCCCCTAAGGTATAATAGAAAAAATGCAAAGCGCGCATGCTTTCAACAGGGGTATACGGAAATGAAGACAAAGCTGCGGTAGGTGCTATCACACCCACATCATTGGTAGGGGAGGAAGCTGTATAACTGTTCTGAATGTCACTGGCTGTCAATCCCCAGCAATTTATTCCGTATCCGTAATTCATTTTCGGATTGGCTACGCAATACTGGTAATTTATTTGAGCATGGGCAGTATTTTGTTGCCAGTAATTGGCATAAGAATCCGATAAATGGCGTGGATCTAATCCAAGGAATGAATAATGGGCAAAGAACATTGGTCCACCGTAATCAGGACCCAACGGAAGAGTGATGCCATAGAATGACTTTCCGTTTTTTATTCCTCCGTTTAATGCCCAACCATTGTCATAAACGGCTTTGGTGATGGGGTGAGTTGGTGATGAAGCAGCCAGAACATAAATTATCAATGCTTCGTCCCAACCCGAAATTTGCATATTAATGGCCCATCCATAGTCGGGCGACCAATGCCAGAAGAGTTTCTGCTGTCCGTTTTGTTGAAACCACGTCCATTCCACATTTTCATATAAAGTTTCAATGTTGGCACACATGGCTTGTTCGGCTGCATTCCCGTTTTTGAAATATGACTGAACGGTGAGTAATCCCTCCATAAAGAAAGCGGTTTCTACAAGGTCGGCTCCATCATCCTGTGTTCCGAACGGAATAACTTTACCTGTGGTACCGTTCATCCAGTGAGGAAAGGCACCATGGAATTTATCCGTTGTTGACAGGTTCAGGAAGGTTATAATCATATTCATGCGGTCAAGTCCTTCAGCCCTGGTAATAAAACCCCGCTCGATGGCTACAGGAATGCCCATAAGTCCAAAACCCGAACCTCCAAAGGTTACAGTCTCACCCGAATTAAGCCTTTCACGTGCAAGACCTGAAACGGGATGTGCATAGCTCCAGAAATAATCGAATGTCTTTTTCTGAACCAAAGTCAGTAAGCTGTCATCGGAAATAGAGGGGAATTTAGGGGTTGGATCAAGATTGGTGATAAAAATATATTCGTAGGAGTCAATGAGTTTTATCCCCATGTTTACTCCGGCAACAAGTTCTAATTTATAGGTGGTATAATAACTTAATGGCTTTTTTATCCTGAATGAAAGTTCAGATTTACCTGTATCAGGGAGCATCACAAAACTTGTATCCACGCCATTACTGATATATAGTTTTGAAGGATCTAAGGTTTTCGTATTTATTTTAGAAGAAAAAAGGATACGAATGATTACTGAATCAGATTTTACACTGTAAACTCTGCCACCTGTTGCCACTTGTGTACCGTTGATATATACAGATTTAATATAGGTATTTACAGGCAATAACGGTACTGAAACTGTATTGCATGATAGTAACAGGCTCAAAAGACAAATAAAAGCGAGAAAGTGAGTTTTCATAACAAGGTTAGGTATTAGATGAAAGATACAGGGAGAATGAATGAACATTCTCCCTGTAAAAATAGAAAATTATTAAATTAAGGATTCATTTCAGTTACCTCAGCAGTATACAATGCTGTAACTTCTGTAGGTGTTAAAGCCCTGTCATAAATTCGAAGTTCATCCATTGTACCAAGGAACCAGCCCATCCAGGTATCGGTTGCACCAGCTTGAATTTTAGGTAACCATCCTCCAAAAACCAATTGATCCGGGTGGTTGAACACCATATTTCCAAAAGGAGGTTGAACTCCTGTAGCAGGCGCAGCATCAGCATAACGCATTGAAGTTCCAATTGGTAATGTTAATTGAACTCCGTTTACAAATACGCTGAACATTGATGTAATGTTATCATATTCATAAACAAGATGAATCCATCTTGAAGCCTGAATAGCAGGGTTTGGGAAATTAATAAATTGATTCTGCCATACTGCTGTCTGACTGTGGAATACTGCTTTCAAATTCAAAGAATCAACAGGAGCTGCAACTGTCCCCATACGATCCTGTGTCAGTGTCAGATTCCCCCAGAATAAATCGGAATCATTCTTTATTTGCATAATCATTGGAACCGGTGCACTATCATTTGGAACCTGAGGTTCATTTATCCACATGGATACAGCAAATGCCTGCAATGTCCTCAATTTACTTCCTGCTGGTAAATTATACAGGAAATAAGCACCTCTTGCTCCCTGATAACCACTTTTTCTTTTGGCAGTTACATAGGTTACACCCGGATTCGTTATAGGTTTCATTCCCGATATCGAGTCGTTTCCATTTCCATTAAAAGGAAAATAAGCTACTAAATCTGCAGTTGCAATAGTCGATGGATCTGTTTTGCCTGCGTTTGGATTGGGAGCAGAAGTTGTTGAACACGATGTGAAGCACGTGCCCAGAAATAAAACCCCTACTGCGATCACACTAATTAAATTAAGTTTTTTCATACTGATTGTTTTTTTGAGAATTAGATAATGTTTTTTTAATTGTTGATTTTAATAATTAGTTAGTTGATTATTTTTATTAAGTTAATAACTTGGATTCTGAGTTAAAGTCGTATTTAATTGCATTTGTGCTAAAGGAATTGGGAAAACATTGTTTTTAGGAGCTTTAAATCCTAATCCCGACAGTGCCGATACAGCTTGTCCTGTACGAATCAAATCGAAGAACCTGTCTTCTTCCAGTGCCAGTTCAGCACGTCTTTCGTCCCACACATCCTGCAAGGCAACAGAATTTAAAAGCGGTAATTTTACTCTTGCACGGACCTTATTAACAGCAGATAGAGCCGTAAAACCACTGGAGTTTCCCAATACCGATCCTTGTACTTTGGCTTCGGCAAACATCAACAAGACATCAGAATAACGAATGATATGAACGTCCTGGTCAAATCCATAGCCGTTATAACTCCACAGGTTTGAAGCCGATGGCGTATACACTTTCCCGTTATATACAGGATTGCTACAAGCCATTTTGATGCTGTCACCTTCGGGCGTTTTAGTTCCACGATACAAAAAGGTGGTGAGGGCACGAACCGAATCATGACGGGCAGTAAAGAAACTGATCAGGTTCGTACTTGGTGTGCAAAATCCCCATCCCTGCATATTCCCGGGTGAATTACCACGAGGCCCTTGTTCATATGCATATTGCAAATAGGTAGCATCTCCTGTCGATTTTCCAAGGGTTGAACTTTGAATTTCAAACAATGATTCAATGCTGTTCTTACCATCCAGAGAGAATTCTGTCCTGAAATCAGGCAATAAATCAAAATGACCCGATGCCATGATTCTGTCGGTGAGTGATGCAACTGAATCCCAGTTTGCAGTGGTATTTTCAAGGGATGCATGATACATGTGAACTTTAGCTTTTATGGCCATGGCAGTATATTTAGTGATTCTTCCTGCCCAAACGGAAGTGTACGATTCAGGTAAAACATTAATAGCTTCAAGCAAATCTTTTTCTACGAACCGGTAAATTGAATCGGTTGATTCTTGTCCTTTTGTAGCCAGTTCCTGAGACGTCAATGTCTTGTCAATAACCGGTACACGACCAAAAAGCCGGGCCAGATTAAAATAAGCATAGGCACGAATAGTCTTCGCTTCACCTGCACATTGTTGTGTGTAAAGTTTATCACTGGCATTTAACAGTGCACTTTCAAACAGGGGCATTTGATAAATTGCATTATTGGCGCTACTAACGATATTGAAATAACCGGTCCAGATATCATCTATCAATGTATTTGTAGGGTCGAAAGAGAAATTATTCAATTGTGCCATTGGAGGATTATCTTCCGGCGTACTCCCTTTATCGGCATTATCCGATGTGATTTCAAAAGTTCCTATATACGAAAATGAATGTGCGCTTTCTGAACGTAAAGAAGCATAGGCAGCACTGATAGGGAGGAAAATATTCTCGGATTTTGTGTAGTCCATTCCGGTTGAAGGAACGGTAGCTTCAGGACGGATGTCAAGAAATCCATTACAACCTGTGAACAGGAATACACTTAAAAGTATTATTAAACTATTGTTTTTCATAGGGCTGATAGTATTAAAGATTTAATTTTAAACCAACACTGTATGTTGCTTGCATAGGATAAACATTCGTATCAACACCATTGCTGATCGGAGTCCCGCTGACTTCAGGAGAAAAACCGTTATACGTGAAATAAGTAAACGGATTTTGTGCCGACAGGTACACTCTGACATTCTTCATTCCAAACAATTTATCAACTGTATATCCAATCTGTATATTCTGAATCCGTGCATACGATCCATCTTCAACAAAGAAACTGTTCGCTTGTTGTATAAACGAAGTATTATAGGCTGCAGCCGAAGGATAAGTATTGGAATGATTGGTTGGAGTCCATGCATTCTGATAGAAATTTAAATCGTAGTTAGCATCAGCAAAAACGTCCCTGTTCATTCGTTTTGCATTCAGAATCTTGTTCCCTAATTCTCCCTGAAGAGATAAACTAACATCAAACTTTTTATAATTCAATCCAAAAGTGACACCTGAGGTTAACCATGGTATGGCACTTCCCAAATATACCTTATCTTTCTCGTCAATTACTTTATCTCCATTTTGATCCTTGTATTTGAAATATCCGACATCTTTTATCAGTTGATTAACCGGATCGAGTAGTGCTGCAGATTCATTTTGATAAACTCCTGCCACCTGATAACCCCAAAATCCACCAATGGGATAACCAACCTTAGTTTCTGTAGCGTAACTTCCACGAACCATTGCTCCCGGTATCGGAGTATTGATTCCATTCAGAGCTAATACTTTATTGGCAATGGTGGTAGCATTGAATCCAATGTTATAGGATAAATCTTTATTGATTTTTTCAGTCCATTTCAAATTAAGTTCAACGCCCTGATTTTGTACCGATCCATTATTGGCCAGTAAGTCAGCAACACCACCACCCGTAGCTATCGGTGCAGTGAAAACAACATTACTTGTTATCCTGTTGTAATAATCAACCGATCCACTCAGTTTTTGGTTCACGATACTGAAATCGAATCCCAAATCGAATTCATTGACTACTTCCCATTTCAGGTAATTTTGTACCACTGTTTGTGCTCCGACACCTGTTACCAGTGTATTTCCAAATACAGCCGAACTGGCGGCTCCGGTTGTGCCTAAAATAACTGATGAATTGGCAGGAACATTATCATTTCCCAACATACCATAACTGGCACGGGCTTTTAAAAACTGGAAGAAAGTCTGGTTTTTCATAAAATCTTCACTCGTCATAATCCAACCCAGACCCAGGGAAGGGAAATATCCCCATTTATCCTGATATTTCGAGCTCCCATCGGCACGGAATGTCAAAGTTGCTAAATACTTATCGCTGTAATTATACGTTCCACGTGTGAAGAATGAAACGCCGTTATAGGTATATCCTCCATCGGTAGTATACCGGTTATCGAAAGAACCGTTGGTTAAATAGATAGATTGCTCGTCAAAGCCCGGTACATTGATGGCTGTTCCGGTTAAATAGGTTTGTTTTTCTATCCGTGTTGATTGTCCTAACAATACACTAAAACTATTCTGACCGATTTTATCCGTATAGGTAAGTAAATTATCATTAATTTGTTTTGTAGTCAGATTAAAGGTTTTAGTCAGATTCGAATTTATTAGTCCCTGCGAACCTCCTACATTATATTGAGGCGTATAATTTTGTGCTATGGTATTTACATAGTCCAGATTATACGAAGTTCTGAATTTTAATTTCGGACTCAGGGCAAACTCTGCAAATGCTGAGAAAATTAAATTCATTCCGGATTGTTTATTATTATTATAATATGCTTCTGCAAGGGGATTCCCGTATTGATTGCCAAAACCATATTGTTGTGGTGAACCAAATAAAACGGGATATGCAGCCGTGTTCGTTTTATCGTATGGTTTGTAAACCGGAGGGTTGACAAAGGCCTGGAAAAATGCATCCGTGTTTGGTATGTCTTGAGTAAAATTGGAAATTACACTATTGAATCCGATATTAAGCCAATCGGTTACTTTTTGATCAAGGCGTGCACGGAAATTATACCGTTCATAGTCATTTGTAGCATTCATAATGCCTTCCTGGTATAAATAATTTCCCCCAAAAGAATAATTCGTTTTTTCGGATGCACCTGAAATATCGATGGAATGACTATGTGTTAAAGCATTGCGTAATAATTGGCTGTACCAATCAGTGGAAGTCGGATAATTTGAAGCCACTTTGGGCACGTAACCTGTTATACCTGCATTCGCATCATTCAACATTTGTACATATTGATCTTTGCTGGCTAATTTCATTACATTTACAGGCACCTGATAGCCTACATACCCATCATAACTGACATTAACATGATCCATTGTTCCTTTCTTTGTGGTAACAAGAACCACACCATTCGCAGCCCGTACACCGTAAATAGCTGCAGCCGAAGCATCTTTTAATACTGTAAGATCTTCAATATCACTACTGCTCAGGAAGTCGATATTATCTACAAAAACGCCATCAACAACATACAACGGATTGCCATAATCACCTATGGATCCCAATCCACGGATTTTTACATCCGGTCCCTGTCCGGGAACACCGCTGTTAACAACTTGCACACCCGCCATTTGTCCCTGTAAAGCTGACATAGCACTGGATGTGGTTTGTTTGTTCAGATCGCTCCCTTTCACAGTTGAAATAGGGGCAGTCATGTCTTTCACCTTTTGAGTTCCATATCCAACTACAACTACTTCTTCCAGGTTTTCAGTATTCGAAACCATTAAAACCCGTAACTGGTTATTCTCTTTTATAACAAATTCCTGACTTATATAGCCAACATAAGAAATAATGAGAACTGTTCCCATTGGCATCACAAAAGTAAATTTGCCATCTAAATCGGTAACGGTTCCATTGCTTGTCCCTTTTTGCATAACAGTAGCTCCAATCAGGGGATCGCCCGTTTTTTTATCGACAACTACCCCTCCCACATTCAAATTCTGTGCGAAAAGTGAGCCTGCCAGCATAAGCGCAACCATTAAAAGATAAAAAGTCCTTTTTTTCATAAGATGTAATTTTTTCGGTTAACTTATTTTTCTGTTTTAAATCCTAAATTCTTTAATCCTTTATGAATTTCAGGATTGCCCATAAACAATTTCCATAATAATCCGCTTCGATAGTTTTCTATCATGACTGCTATCGGACCCTGGTCTATAGCAAGATAACTGTGAACGACCTGTTGGCCTTCGATGATACTTTCATTAAAAGAATCATAAAACCCATATTTACCAAACAGTTTTTTTCCTTTTTCATAATAAAAATACCTGAGTGCATCAAGTGATTCTGTTGGAGTATAAACTATAGATGATAACGCTGCAGTAGGTGCAATTGTTCCATTTTCATCGTTTGTTCCCAAATCGTGAGATGTATAACCGTTTATCGGATCATCCGAAGAGGTAAATCCCCAGGAATTTTCTCCATAGCCTGTATGCTTTTTCGGGTTTTCCTTCGCATAAGCTACTTGAATCAAGGCATGAGCGCGATTCAGATCGTAATAATTGGTATATTTGTCGGATAATCCATTCGGATTTAATCCTAAAAATGAATAATGGGTAAAGAAAAGAGGTCCTCCGTACTTCATTCCCAGATCAAGTTTTATACCGTAATAGCTTTTTCCGTTTAAATAATAAGTTGATTTAATGTAACAATTTGTATAAACGGATGGCTTAATCGGAAATGTAGGAGATGATGCTGCCAGAATATACGTGATCATGGTTTCATCAAAACCTGTGATTCGATGGTTTAATTTAAATCCGTATTTTTTCGACCAGTGCCAGTATAAGCCTTCTTTCCCCTGGGTATACCAGTTCCATTCCACCATTTCCCAGAGCCCGGTAATACGTTTTGCCAAAGCTTGCTCTTTTTCATTTCCATTTCTGAAATATTCACGGGCAGTTAATAAACCTTCCATCATAAAGGCTGTCTCTACTAAATCACCACCGTCATCAAACTGACTGAAACTGAATACTTTCCCGGTGTTTGCATTATACCAGTGTGCCCACGCACCGTGGAATCTTTCCGTCTTTTCAAGAAAACTTACAATTTTATTGATGGATGTAAATGCATCATTGCGGGTGAAATATTTGCGTTCGGCTCCTGCAATGATGGCCATGATGCCAAATCCTGTTCCACCGGTAGTAACAATATTACCATTCACATCATTGCTCCGTTCCCTTGCCATACCCGTTACAGGATCGGCAAAATCATAAAAATAACGGGTAGTGTACCGCTGGGTCATATCCAGCAAAATACTGTCATTTGAAGGAACCATTGGTACTGATATTTCGAATTTTCCGGCATTCTTACTGTCAACAGCCAACCCTTTCGGCATGATACGATAACTGAAAGTTTGTTCTTTTACAATTGGTTTCCCGATAAAATCCATATAACTGTCGTTATTCGACTCTGCTATTTTACTGAAATTACTGTTTCCATCGTCCGACCGGTAGATTTCATACACAAATCCGTCCCGGTTTTCCCATGTCAATTCGATATGAGCTGAATATCCGACTCCTTTCAAATTGTTGGGTATTACATAATTCAATTTCTGGGCAAAGCAATAACCCAAAGAAAGAATTAAAATGCTTACTATTATTGTTCTTTTATACATACTTCCCGTTTTTAAACATGATACTGCTGCTTCATATTCGTACTTTATACCTGATTTCAAAAACAATTACTAAATCAACCTTTCAACTAATTAACTCAATCAACCAATCAACCAATCAACCAATCAACCAATTAACCAATTAACCAATCACCAATCACTTAAGACTAAACCCTGTTTCCTTCACGTCCCTTGAATTTCCTCCAATAAACAACTTAAAATTCCCCGGCTCAGTTCCGTAAGTCATATCCAGCCGGTGAAATGCCAGCATGTCGGGGGTAATAGTAAATGTTACGTTTTTACTTTCTCCGGTTTTCAGCATAATCTTCTCAAATCCTTTCAATTCCTTTACAGGACGGGTGACACTGCCCACCAAATCGCGGACATAACATTGAACTACTTCTTCACCGGCTACATTTCCTGTATTGGTTACATGAACAGTGGCTTTTAATTCCCCCTTTCCGGTGAGTTCTGTTGTTGAAAGTTTAATGTCCGAATAGGCAAATGTGGTATAACTTAATCCAAATCCAAACGGGTAAAGCGGATCGTTCGGACAATCAATATATCTCGATTTGTATTTAGGATTGGCTAAATAGATGGGACGGCCTGTATTTTTTTCATAATAGAAAATAGGAACCTGACCTACATTTCTTGGAAATGTCATTGTCAGTTTTCCGGAAGGATTGTATTCTCCATAAAGTACCTGTGTTATGGCTTTTCCTCCCATTGTCCCCGGAAACCATACTTCTAATATTGAACTTGCAAGAGTACTTTCTTTCGATAAATCCAACGGACGGCCATTCATTAATACGACAACCACCGGTTTATTTAATGCTTTTAGTTTCTCAAGTAATTCAGTCTGAACACCCGGAACATTGATGCTGGTACGGCTGGTTGCTTCCCCGCTCCAATCGCAACTTTCTCCAATTACCATCACTATTTTATCCCCTTTCCTTGCTGCAGCCAGTGCTGCAGAAAATCCGCTCCGGTCATCTCCTATTACTTTGCACCCTTCCGAATATGTCACGTTAGATTCACCATTGTAGGCTTTTAGTTCATCCAAAGTCGATTTCATAAAGTTCCAGTCGCCTGCAGCTTTCCATGAACCAAGCAGATCACGTGTTGAATTTGCCAGTTCACCAATCACCACAATTTTCTCTCCTTTTTTCAGAGGCAATGTATTGTTATCATTTTTCAGTAATACCATGGATTTTTTGGCAACATCAAGTGCAGCATCCAAATGGGCCGGTGCATATATTTCACGTTTTTCGCGTGCCTCATTGCAATACAGATAGGGATTTTTAAACAGGCCCAACATAAATTTTACGCGTAATATCCGTTTTACAGCATCATTTATTAATTTTTCCGGAACCAGACCTTCCTTCACTTGTTTTTTGAGGTATTTAAAATAAACTTCACCCTGCATATCCATATCTACTCCGGCTTTAATAGCCAGTAAACCTGCATCTGCTTCGTTGGCGACTATACCATGATTGACCATTTCGTTGATTGAAGTATAATCGGTTACAACAAATCCTTTGAATCCAAGTTTCGTTCGTAAAATATCGGTGAGTAAGTATTTGCTTCCAGATGCAGGAACACCAAAAAGTTCGTTAAATGACGACATGACACTCATGGCACCTGCATCGATTGCAGCTTTGTAAGGGGGAAGGTATGTATCCAGAAAGACACGTTCGGACATGTCCACCGTGTTATAATCGCGTCCGGCCAGAGGTGCACCGTAAGCTGCGAAGTGCTTTACACATGCCAGGATGGTAAGTGTATCTCCCAAATCATCGCCCTGAAATCCGTGAACACGGGCTGCGGCAATCTTCGAACCTAAATAAGGATCTTCACCCGCACCTTCGGACACACGACCCCAACGCGGATCAACAGATATGTCACACATAGGGGCAAAGGTCCAGTTGATTCCGGATGCAGCTGCTTCAGTTGCTGAAACACGGGCCGACTTTTCGATCGCTGCTAAATCCCACGAGGCCGATTCTCCCAACGAAATGGGGAAAATCGTTTTATGCCCGTGGATCACATCATAACCAAACAACAACGGTATACCTAACCTTGTTTCTTCGACAGCTATTTTCTGAAGTTTACGTGTGTAAGCTGCCGTATGTGCATTGAATATATTGCCACAATTACCTTTTCGGATATCGTCTAAATAACCTTTTTTGAGGGAGGGACCGGTTACATCCCAATCACTGGAATATAAAACCATTTGACCGATTTTTTCGTCCAGTGTCATTAACCGGAGTACAGAATCTACTTTATTATCGAGGATGGCTTCCTTGTCTGATTTTCCGGAGATAGCACAACCTGATAAAAGTATTACAGCTATAATTGAAAAGAAATAGTTCTTATACATAGCATATGATTTTTTCATTTGATGACTTAACAATGCAAAGAAAGATCATGTTTAATGCAAAAACAAATTTTTTAACCCAATAAGAACCCTACACTAAAAATATGTCAAAAAGACAAACCCTATTTTAGCCCTACAGCCTACTAAAAAAAGGATCTAATCATTTGATAAATAATGTAATGATGGATGTCTGTTTTTAATAAACAAATTATTAAATTACACACTAAAATGCATAATACAGATATTCGACAGATTAATTATACTATATTAATTCCAAAATGATTTCAAATCATAGCCTTTTGTCTTTTATTTTTTCAATTAATGTCACATAGATACCTTAATTCAGGCAAATTATTCCCCAAAATATAAGCAATAAATTTAACCCGGATTCTATAATAGCATTATTTGATTTTTAATCTACACAAATTTTATTAAAACTCAACTGACGAAATTTTCCATTTCTATATCCGGAATATGATTTTATGTTGCCGTCATATGTTTTTGTTCTGCTCAATGAAATTTCCAATTAATCTTAATTTCTAAAAAACATAAAAATGCCAATTATTTACACAAAACTTTTTTTGTATTTGCAAAATCGTTGGTTAAAGTCCGTTCAAATTACAGGATAGTGTATTGGTTTAGTATTGGTTTGGAATTGGTTTGGATAAGTATATCACTTATATATCATTATATAATCATATATATAT
>Ga0302280_1002206_pt1 | contig 15212 bp, 15 predicted proteins | sample III_Fen_E1_1_FD_198771 | JGI IMG/M metagenome (GOLD analysis project Ga0302280, IMG submission 198771) | Peat permafrost microbial communities from Stordalen Mire near Abisko, Sweden - III_Fen_E1_1 | ecosystem: Environmental > Terrestrial > Soil > Wetlands > Permafrost | place: Sweden: Abisko... | reverse complement strand
GTCACTCGTTTTCAGTGAGGGGATTCTTGAAGCTCTGATTTGGGCTTAATTCTGAAATAGCCGTCAGGGTCAATCCAAACGGGATTGTTGTTGCTCAAATAAATTTGCGCCTTGCAGCCGACAAGCGATAGGGGAAAAAGAAGCGCGAAAAAAAATAACCGAACGGTTTCCAAAGATAGCGTTGAAAAGCTTTCCCCTATTACGAAACGAAATTATTTGCGCGATTTGGGGATGCTGTTCAAACACGCGGTCGAAGAAGGCTAATCGGATCCTGACTGCACACGGCGCCGACACCGCCGGCTAGTAGTCGTGCCACAGCCATTCCAAGGCTTCGGGCAAAGTCTGCTGTTTCACACTGCGGTCGCCGTGGCCGGCGTTGCGGGCGAAGACGAACTGGTAATGATAATTTTTCGCCGCGAGCGCCTTCGCCATGTTCTCGTTGGCGAGCACCCAGTCGTGCATCCCGTCGCGCATAGCATTTGGGTTCAGCAAATCGCGGTCGCCGACTTCCAGCCAGAGGCGCAGCGGCTGGGCGGGCGATTCCGGGATGAGGTGTTCATGAAATTCCCACGCGCCGTGCGCCGTGGCGGGATTCGGCGGCCATTGCTGGTTCACGAACGTGCCGGAATACGCCAGCACACGGTGGTAAAGCTCGGGATGATACCACGCCATGCTCAAAGCGCAGGAACCGCCGGAGCTGGTGCCCATCGTCGCGCGGGCGTCGGGATTTTTCGTGAGCGTCACGGAACATTTCTTTTCCACGAGCGGCAGCACCTCGGTCTCGACGAACTCGGCGTAGCGACCGGACAGGGTGTCGTATTCCAAACCGCGCTCGCTGCCCTGCGCGTCGCCGCCGCCGTTGGCGATGGAAATGGCGATCATCGCGGGCACTTTTTTCTCCGCGATCAAATTATCCAAAGCGGTGAACAGCGCGCGATCCGGCCCGTCCGCGCCGACGATGAACGGCGCGGCGCTGCCGGGGACGTATTGCTTCGGCACATAAACCGCCACGCGCCGCGTGTAGGGTGCGGGATGGCTGGTGGCGACGATGAGCTTGGCGGGGTCGTTGGTGTCGGGCGTGCCAAATGTCTTCGGTTCGCGCACGATGCCCGGATAAATTTTGCTGTCTGCCGAACTCATGGTGAATTCAAAAACGGTTCCTTGCAACGCAGTGGTGGTCATTTCTGGTGCGGGCAGATGCGTCGTGCCAATGATGAAATTTCCGTCCGCGTCCGCCGTCGGAACCGTGCCATCGGGCAGTTCTATCGCCTCAACAAATCCCGGCGAGTGCGGGTCGCGGATGGGCGCGGCCGGCGAACTCATCACCGCGCCGACCAGCGCGGCCAAAGGAACTATTTTGGCAATCTTCATTTTTGTTTGGCGGGGATTTTGTTGGCCGAAGCGTAGCCAGCCAAGGCCGCCGGATGCGAGCAGAAATACGTTTCGTTCTGTCCGTCACCGCTGGACATAAAACCGCCCGCACGGTTTTCGCCGGGCGGGCGGTGATTGGAAAATTCAGCCGTTGGCCGGCGGATTTATTTCACGGCCAGCGCCTCGGTGATCTGGGCGATGGCGGCGTTGACGTGCTTGAGCGCCTTGCCGGAAAGACTGCCGGTGGCCTGCTGGAGCAGAGTCTGGGCGGCCTGAAGCTGCGCGTCGGAGGTGCCCTGGGGTTCGCGTCCCTTGCCGTGGCCGCTGATGGCACCGCCCAGTTCTTTGACGGCCATTTCAATCTGCTTCATGGCGTGGACGCGGTGGCCTTTGTAATCGTGATTGGCCTCGGCAAGGGTGGCATAGGCGTCGTCCAGCGTGGTGATGGTGGTGTTGACTTGGGCGCGGCCGTGGGTCACCAGGCCAAAAGCCAAAAGAACGGTGGCGAGCAGAGTGGCGTAACGGAAATAGAGATATGATTTCATGGCTGCAAATGTGTCATGTGGTGGAAACTTGTCAAGCGGGAGCTGTAGCGGCATTTGCGAAGATTTCCCCGGTGAGCTAACCTGCTGCCATGAATTTCAAGCGGCGGTCAATCTGGTTGGGAATGGTTTGTCTGTGCGTCGCGTCCGGGCTGCGCGCGGACCAGTTGGAGCTACAGAACGGCGACCGTTTTTCCGGCCAGGTGCTGTCGGTGTCCGCCTATGCGGTGGTCTTGGACAGCGACGTGCTGGGCAAAATCACCGTGCCGCGCCAGAAGGTCGCGCGGCTGGCGTTCGGCACCAACGCGGTCGCGCCGGTCGTGGCCGGCCCGGCGGCGACGAACCTGCCCACAACGACGGCATTGGCGGACTTGCTGAAAACCAACGCGGACACGGTGGCAACATTACCGCAACCGGCCATGGACACGAATGTCATCCGCAAAATCCGCGAACAGATGCTGGCCGGCTCGCCGGAGGCCGCCGGCAAATACGACGAGATGGTCGCCGGCCTGTTGAGCGGGAAAATGAACGTGGACGACCTCCGGCGCCAGGCCCAGTCGTCCGCCGACGAGCTGCGGGAGCTGAAGCGCACGCTCGGCCCCGATGCCGGCGATTCGCTTGACGGCTACCTGACGGTGCTAGACCAGTTTCTCAAGGAATCGACCGCCGGTTCCACGAACGCCCCGCCCGCGCCGTAATCGGGATTCCAAAAATTATTTTGCCGCGCGGCGATTTTGGAATGAGCAGTTGACGGTTTACCGCTTTGACCGTAATAAGCGGGCGGTTTAATCATTCATTGAAACCATGGGGAACAACCTGCTGACCAACAATCCGTTCGCGGTGCTGACGTTCATCGCGGCGCCGGCGTTGCTGACGAACGCCTCGTGCCTGCTGGCGTTGAGCACCATCAACCGCCTCCTCCGCACCCGCGAGTCCATGCGCGAGCTGCTGAAAGAATCGGAACGCGAGACGCGGCCGCGCGGGGAAAAATTCCTCGGCCACGTCAACCGCGTGGAGCGGCAGGCGTCCATGCTGCTGCGGGCGCTGCATTTCATCTATGTCGCGCTGGGCGCGTTCGTGGCGGCGACGCTCGTGACGCTGCTCGGCGCGGTGGTGGGACAATTCGGCAGCGAACTCGCCTTGCAGGTGGTCATCGGCGTGGGGCTGGTGCTCGGCATCGTGGGCGTGACCGGCCTGGTCGGCGGCTGCGTGAACCTGTTTCATGCGACGCAAATTTCGCTGGTCAACATCCGCGAAGAGGCGGAGACAATCCGCGCGCGGCAGGAGCAGTTGAAAAATCCGCCAATTGAATCAGCCGAAACGGCGGTGCGAGTTCAAATCGTCAAAGATTTCAAAAAGGGTGAAAAATGATATTCTTTTCGATTGTGACTGCCCCAATCAGGTTTAGTGGGCCTCGTGTTCAAATGACGCCGACTCAAATAGTTCTTTTCTTTCTGGCCATTGGCGTTTGTTTGATACTGGCATTTATATTCAGGAAGAAATAATCCAAATTAGGACACTAGCCACCGACATCGGCGTTTGACTCAGTCCCGTTAATTTATTAACCTTCCTGTCCGTTAAATCAAAAAACAGCCCCTAAATTTTATGGCCGCCAAACCTGCCGAGAAGTCTGTCGAGAAATCGGTCGTCGAGTCCAAAGCCGCCGCCACGCGCGAACGCGAACTCGATGCCGCCATCTCGTCCATCACCAAAGCCTATGGCGACGGCGCGATCATGCGCCTCGGCGACGCGCGCGCGCTGGTGAAGATTGACGTCATCCCGACCGGCGGGCTGGCGATTGACCTCGCGCTCGGCGTCGGCGGCATTCCGCGCGGCCGCGTCGTGGAAATTTACGGCCCGGAATCTTCCGGCAAAACCACGTTGATGCTGCACGTCATCGCCAACGCGCAGAAGGCCGGCGGCCTCGCGGCGTTCATTGACGCGGAACACGCGCTGGATCCCGGCTACGCGAAAAAACTCGGCGTGAACCTGGATGATCTGCTTGTCTCGCAGCCGTCGTCCGGCGAAGAGGCGCTGACCATTTGCGAAACGCTCGCGCGTTCGAACGCGCTCGACGTCATCGTCATTGATTCTGTCGCCGCGCTCGTGCCGAAGGCCGAACTCGACGGCGATATGGGCATGGCCACGATGGGCATGCAGGCGCGTTTGATGAGCCAGGCGTTGCGCAAACTCACTGCGATTCTCGCCAAGTCCAAGACGACGTGCATTTTCACGAACCAGTTACGCGAAAAAGTCGGCGTGATGTTCGGCAGCCCCGAAACCACGCCCGGCGGCAAGGCGCTGAAGTTTTACGCGAGCGTCCGCATGGACATCCGCCGCAAAGACCAGTTGAAAGACGCCGCCGGCAATGTCTATGGCAACCACACCCGCGTCAAGATTGTGAAGAACAAGGTCGCGCCGCCGTTCGCGGAGGCCGAGTTCGACATCATCTACAACCACGGCATTGACAAGGAAGGCAGCATTCTCGACGTGGGCATCGAATGCGGTGCGGTGGATAAACGAGGCGCATACCTCCAATTCGACGGCGCGCTCATCGGCCAGGGTCGCGATGCCGCAAAAAAAACGCTCGTGGAAAAACCGGAGCTCGCCAAGAAAATTGTCGAGGCCATCCACGCCAAGCGCGCCGCCGCCCCCGCCGCCGAAGCCAAGTAATATTTATTCATTCCTAATTTTAGTTTTACATGAGCACTGTTTCCGATCTCGACCTCAACTTGGACAACCTCTTTCAGCCCGCGTGGGCGCAGGGGAAAACCGAGACCAACAAATTCGCCAAGTTCACCGGCAACGAGGGCGTCAAGCCCGAGCGCACCTTCAGCGGCAAGCCCGGCGAACGCCGCGCCCCGCGCCGCGATGGTGCGGGCGGCGGTGGCTTTGGCGGCGGTGAACGCCGCAGCGGCTTTGGCGGTGCGCCGCGTGGTGGCGGTTCCAAGTTTGGCGAACGCCAGGGCGGTTTCCGGGGCGGCGACCGGCGCGATGATCGCCGCGAAGAACGTCCCGCACCGCTTGCGCCGTTGCCGGAGCTGAACGTCGCGTTCATCCCGGAAGAGCGCGGCGTCGAACAGCTCGCCCGCCAGATCAAGGTGACCGGCCGCGCGTATCCGCTGTTCAAGATCGCGCTGCTGATCTTGCAGAAGGCGGAACGCTATTCCGTCCTGCTCACCAAAAAGTCCGGCGCGGCGGCGCAGCCGCTGTTCACCTGCGCGCTCGACGATTCCCCGTGGACAAACGAGGACGACGCCGTCGCGCACGTCCTGAAAAATCATTTTGCCACGTTCTACCAGGCCGAACGCACGGCGACCGAGCCGCCGAAGGGCGTCTATACCTTCGTCGCGCAATGCGGCTTGAGCGGCGAGGTGCTTGGTCCGCCGAATCATCACGATTACCAGAACCAGTTGCGCAAGCTGCACGCGGAAAAGTTTTCGCGGATGCCGTTCGACATGTTCAAGGCGCGCGTGAAAATCGTGAAGGACGAAGTCGTCGTGAAGAAATGGATCGAAGACCAGAGCTTCAAGACGGAATACAACTGCCTCAACGTGCCGGAGCCGCTCAAGCTGGCGACGCTCGAAGAGGTGGAAAAACATTTCCGCGCGACGCACAAGGATTCCATCATCAAGCCGGTGGAGACGCTCATCGTGGCCGGTTTGCCGAGCCGCAGTTTGCGCGACAACGGGCTGCAGCGTCTCATCCGCCAGGAATGGGAACAGCAGAAGTTCTTCCCGCTGCCCATCGCGACGAAGCTGAGCCAGCAGTTCGCGCAATACGGCTTGCAATTCTTCAAGGTCAACAAGACCGTCACGCACGTCAGCGTTGCGCGGCCGACGTTCCTCGACATCGAGAGCACGCCGGTCTCGGAAAACATCAAGCGCATCATCGAATACGTCAACGGCAACGCGAAATGCACGCGCAAGAAACTCGTCGAGGCGCTCGCGCCGACGCCCAAGGTGGTGAAAGCGCCCGTTACGGAAATTCCCGTCGCACCCGCGCCTGTGGCCGAAGGCGAAGCCGCCGCACCGGCGACCAAACCGGTTGAACCCGCCGCGCCCGAGGCGACGCCGGAACAGACGGCGGTCATCGTGGATTTGCATTGGCTGATTCATCAGGGCGCCGTGCTGGAATTCGCCGACGGCCGGATGGAAACCGCCAAGAAGCCTTTGCCCAAGCCGGTGAAGCCGGCAAAGAAAGTTGCCACCGAGAAGCCCGTTGCTGAAACCCAAGCGGCCACAACCATTGAAACGGTCACGCCGGAAACGCTCGCGGCCGAGCCGGTCACGCAACTTGCCGAGCCGGTTGAGGCTGCGGCGGCTCCCGCCGTCGAAACGCCGGTGCAGCCGGAAACAACGCCGGCCACGGAAGGAAGTGCCGCGTGAAATTCGCCGCCCTTGGTCTTTCCGAAAAAGTTCTCGAAGGCGTCCGCGCCGCCGGCTACACGGAACCGACGCCCATCCAGCTTCGCGCCATCCCGCTGGTGCTGTCCGGCAAGGACGTCATTGGCAGCGCGCAGACCGGCACCGGCAAGACGGCGGCGTTTGCCCTGCCCATTTTGTCCAAGCTCGGCAAACACAATCCCGTCGGCCCGCGCGCGCTCATCCTCGAGCCCACCCGCGAGCTCGCGTCGCAGGTAGAGACCGCAGTCCGAGATTACGCGCGCTTCACAGACTTGAAAGTCACCGTCGTCTATGGCGGCGTCGGCTATGGCAAGCAGAACGACGAGCTGAAGGCCGGCACCGACATCGTAGCCGCCACGCCCGGCCGGCTGCTGGATCATCTCGAACAGGGCACCGTGCGGCTCGACAAGGTGGAATTTCTCGTCCTCGACGAGGCCGACCGCATGCTCGACATGGGTTTCCTTCCCGATGTGCGCCGGCTCGTGGAAAAATGCCCGAAGCTTCGTCATACCGCGCTGTTCTCCGCCACCATTCCGCCGCAAATCGAGACCCTCATCCAATGGGCGATGCACAATCCGGAGACAATTGAGATTGGCGCGCGCCGCACCGTCGCCGAGACGGTCAAGCACGTCATCTATCCCGTGTCCGACATGCAGAAGACCGACCTGCTGCTCGAGCTGCTCAAGCGCGTGAACTACGATTCCGTGATTGTCTTCTGCCGCACCAAGCACGGCGCCGACCGCGCCGCGAGCCTGCTCAACCGCGCGAACCACGCCGTGGCCGTGCTGCATTCCAACCGCACCCAGAAGGAACGCGAGCAGGCGCTCGAAGGTTTCCGCGAGGGCAAATACGAGGTTTTGGTCGCCACAGACATCGCCGCGCGCGGGCTGGACATTGCCGACGTGAGCCACGTCATCAACTACGATGTGCCGCAGCATCCCGAGGATTACATCCACCGCATCGGGCGCACCGGACGCGCCGAGAACACCGGCGACGCCTTCACCATCATGGTGGCCGAGGATGCGCCGCACGTCTTCGCCATCGAACGCTTCATCAGCCAGAAAATCCCGCGCGTGAAGCTGGAAAATTTCAACTACACCTACACCGCGCTGTTTGAGGAACCCAAGGCCGGTGCGCCGGCGGGTTTCCCCGGCAAAGTGCGCGGCGGCCGCGTCCACGGCGGCTACCATTTCGCGCCCGGCGGCCGGCGAAGGTAAATTTCTGTTTTGCTACTTTTCTCGGACGGCGAAATTATTTGGAAGTCGGCGACAGTAACTGAAAAGGTGTTGTCTCGTTGGTGCTGGCCGGGTCGAAATATAAATATTTTTTCTCCACCTCGTTGAAGAAGGGGTCGTATTTCTCAACCACATTGAAAAATCCATGGCTGTCTCCGCCCCGCCATATTTCCGTCAGCACGCCGTTTTTATAGATTGCTCTGGTTGTTGTAAATTTTGATCCGTTTGGCCGGTAATCAACCTGTTGCAACGCGCCATCTTTGAAAGTGCTAAAGGCGTCTGATATCCCGTTGAAGTCGGTGTCTTGTTCCGCTGTGGCCGGAGAGCCGTTTGAATAGGTCACAAAATAATCAGGCTTCCCGTCGTAATTTTCATCGTAAACCGCCCGGATTACACGCCCTTGTTCATAGTAAATCCTAGCATCCCATTTTCCGGCCTGTTTTCGGTCTTTTAATAGTTCTATCAAATGGCCGTCGCGATACATCCGCCCCTCATAACATTTTCCATCGGCGGTGTAGGCATATTGGGTTTTATATCCAAGCTCGCTTTTCCCTTGAAAAAGCAGGCACAGAATTATGCCGGCGAAGAAAGCGATGAAGATTTGCCCCAAAGCTATTTTCTTGGGTGGCGCAGGGTTTGATGCCGGCGAAGCCAGAGCTTCAATCTCCATCTGGTTTATTTCTGCGGGCGAGGCTTGGGCATCCAACAAGGCCGTGGCGGCTTCGGCATCTTCTGACCGGACATTTAAGCGAACACCTGCGGCTGTCGTCAGGCTGGGATACATTCCGCCGCAATCATCGGAATTTACCCAGCATTTGATCCCATTTGATTCAAGCTTGGCGGCGGCGATTTCGGCGGATTCGCGGGTGCTAAAAAGGCGGATGGCTTGCGTCTTCTCTTCATCATGAAGACCATCGCTGGCGGGTTCAGAAGCCATAATTCAAAGATTTTTAAAGTTTTCTCCCAAAATACTTCTGCCTTTTCTCTCCATCCCTTTACCCGACCCATCAAACCAATTCACGTCTGTCCTGAAACCTTTAGTCGTGTGCGAGTTCACTGTCCTTGGCGAACGTCTTCGTCCTGCCGGTTTTGAACTCGGTCAGCGCCCCGTCGGCCAGCCGCAACAGCTTGTCCGGCGAGCCGGAAAATTGAGCGTCCCAGCGGGATTCGGCAGAAATTTCTTCGAGAATCAACGCGCCAATCGCCTCCTGCTCTTGGTCAGGCAGTTTGGAAGCCCGTTGAATCGCTTTTTCCAGCAACGCTGTCATGGCTACACACTACTCCTGTTTTATTCGCGCTCAAACCCAAGTTGCATGGATGAATTGTGGCGCGGAAAAGCCCGCCAGTTTCAATTCAGCCGCATCGGCATGACGACGTAGAGAAACGGCCCGTTAATCTTGATGACGCCGGGGCTGAGTTCGTCAATCAGCTCGATGAACACCTCGTCCTCGGTCAGCGCGTTGAGCGGGTCAATGAGGTAGCGCGGATTGAAGGCGATGGCGAGTTCCTTACCCTTGTAATTGATCGCCATCGTCTCGCGCGCCTCGCCGACTTCGGGGGAGTTCGCGGTGATGGTCAGGAGGTTTTTGCCGAACGCGAGCTTGACGGAATTGGCCTTCTCACTGGTCATTATTTCCGCGCGGCGCAACGCCTGCACAAGTTCCTCGCGGCCAACGCCGATGCGTTCCTTGGCCTCGCCGGGAATGACCTGGCGGTAATTTGGATAATTTCCCTCAATCAGCTTGGTGATAAGCAGGACGGAGAAGCCGTTCTCGTTCTTGAGCGCGAAGGACGCCTGGTTTTCGCCGAACTTGAGTTCCACGTCGCCTTTGTCCTGCAAGAGGCGATTGAGTTCGGTGATGGCTTTGGCGGGCACGATGAATTCGCCCGCGCTCTTTTCGGAGATGTCCACTTCCTCGTCCACCAGTGCGAGCCGGCGTCCGTCGGTGGCCACAAACGTCATCTTGCCTTCCTTGAGACTTATAAAAATGCCGTTTAGAACGTAGCGGGATTCATCGGTGGAAACGGCAAAGCTGGTTTTCCTGATCATCGCGCGGATGTTTTCCTGCGGTTGTGAAACCTTCTTGTCGTCCTTGAATTTAGGCAGCGGCGGAAATTCATCGGCGGCGAGGCCGTGGATTTTGAAGAACGACGAGCCACTGCGGATGCTGGAAAGATTTTTTTCGTCCGTCTCGATTTCAATTTCCCCCTGGAGTTCACGCACAATGCCAAAGAGTTTTTTTACCGGCAGCGTAGTGGCGCCTGGCTTGACGACCTTGGCCTCGACCTTGCAGGCGACGGTCACGTCAAGGTCGGTGGCCGTAAACTCAACGTGGCTGCCCTCTGCGCGAATGAGGACGTTCGAGAGGATCGGCAGCGTGGTGCGGGTGCTGACGACGTTTTGCACGGCCTGCAGCCCGGCGATGATCTGGTCTTTGGTGATCGTGAGGTTCATGCGCTTATAATATTCTGTCTTCTTTTAAAAATTCTATTCTTATTAAGGGGTGTGAACAAGCCTAACAACTCCCAACGGCTCAATCATCACCGGCCAAAGCTTAATTTTTTAAGTGCGACCAGTTCAAGCTATATGAGCCAGAAAAATTAAAAAGTAAAAGTTGCTGGCACTATCAACAATCCATTCACAAACGGCTGGCAGCTTTACCGGCGAGTTGTGCGCGGCGGATCACCTCCGGCAAAACCGAAATAACGAAATCAACTTCTTCCTCCGACGACTCGCGACCAAGAGAAAAGCGGACGAGCGAATTAGAGGCATCCTTTTTTCCGATAGCCAAAACCACATGGCTAGGCTCCAGCGAACCGGCGGAACACGCCGAACCGCTGGAAGCACAGATGCCTTCCATATCCAAGCCGGCCATCAACGCGATGCCATCCGCGCCACGCACAACGAATGAAACCGTATTTGCGAGACAAAAAACGCGTGGGCTGACCATTTCACAGCCGTCAATTTTCTCAATGGCGGCAATCAGCTTGGCAATGAGCGGCGCCAATTTAACCCGCTCAAAAACCGGCGGAATAAAAAATTTTTCCATTGCGGCGACAAGGCCGATTATGGACGGCAGGTTTTCCGTGCCGGCGCGGCGCTCGTTTTCATGTCCGCCGCCAAAAAAAATGGGATCCGGCAGCAGCGGCGACCGGATGTAAATCAGTCCCGCGCCTTTCGGACCGTGAAACTTGTGGGCGCAGATGGAAACCAAATTTGCGTTGAACTGACCGATGTTTTCAAACGGCTCCTTGCCAAACCACTGAACCGCGTCCGAATGGAAAACAATGCCATGCTCACGACAAACAGCGCCCAATTCGTCCACCTGCTGAATCGTGCCGATTTCATTGTTCGCGGCCATGATGGAAACCAAAACAGAATCGGGGCGGATTGCCTTCTTCAAATCATCTGGCGAAACGCGGCCTGCGGAATCCACCGGCAACCGCGTGACTTCAAAATTTTCTTTTTTTTCCAGATAGTCGAATGACTGCAAAACCGCAGCGTGCTCAATCGCGGAAGTGATCAAATGTTTGCCCTTGGCTTTGAGCAGGCGAGCCGTGCCGAAGAGGGCGAGATTGTTCGCCTCCGTTCCCCCGCTGGTGAAAATAATTTCGCTGGGCTTCGCGCCGAGAAAAATCGCCGCGCGGTCGCGCGCGTCGTCCAGCAGCGCGCGGGCCTTGCGCCCGACGTGATGCACGGATGAAGGATTGCCCCAGACATCACCAAGAAACGGCAGCATGGCATCGCGCACGGCCGGGTCGAGCGGCGTGGTGGCGTTATAATCGAAATAAACCGTGCGCGGCATTCGGATTTACGACTGATGATTTACGATTTATGATTTGACGGAAACGGCGAACCGGGCAGAGCGTAAATCAAAAATTAAAAATCGCAAATGCAAACCAAGGTCAAAATCTGTGGCGTTACGAACGTGGCCGACGCGCTGGCCGCCGCCGGAGCGGGCGCGGACATGATCGGGCTGAATTTTTACGCCGGCAGCCCGCGCCATGTCACGCACGCGGTGGCGGCGGAGATTGCCCGCGCGCTGCCGCCGTTCGTGCAGCGCGTGGGTGTGTTTGTGAATCCGCCGGAAGATTTGGTGCTGCGGGCGCTGGGCGAATGCGGCCTGAACCTGCTGCAGTTTCACGGCGATGAGGATTCGGCTTTCTGCACGCAGTTCGGGGTGATGAGCGTGAAGGCGGTGCGTGTGAGCGACGCGAAAAGCCTGCAAACACTGGCAAATTTTCACACCGACGCCTTTCTGCTGGACGCCCATTCCAAGGCCGGCCTCGGCGGCACGGGGGAAAAATTCAACTGGAAACTGGCGGTGGAAGCGCAAAGATTTGGCAAACCGATTTTTCTTGCCGGCGGGTTGACGCCGGAAAACGTGGCGGACGCGGTGAAGCAAGTCCGCCCGTTTGCGGTGGATGTTGCCAGCGGCGTCGAGTCCGCGCCCGGAAAAAAGGACGCGGCGAAAGTCCGGGCGTTTATCCAAGCCGTCCGCGCCGTTGACGAAACATGAAACGCATCGCGGTCTATTGCGGCTCGAACATAGGCGCGCGCCCGGAATACGCGGCGGCGGCGGAAACACTCGGCACGCAGCTTGCGCGCGAAAAGATTGCCCTCGTCTATGGCGGCGGCATGGTCGGCTTGATGGGCATCGTGGCGGACGCGGTGCTGCAACATGGCGGCCACGTCATCGGCGTGATTCCCGAAAAGCTCGTCATCAAGGAAGTCGTCCACGAAAAATTACCAGACCTGCGCGTGGTGAAAACCATGCACGAACGCAAGGCGCTGATGGCGGAACTGGCCGACGGCTTCATCGCGCTGCCCGGCGGCTACGGGACGTTCGAGGAATTTTTCGAGGTGCTGGCGTGGAGCCAGCTCGGCTGGCATCAGAAGCCGTTCGGCCTGCTGAACTGCGCCGGATTTTACCGGCCGCTGATCAAATTTCTCGACCACACGCGCGACGAAGGTTTCATCCGGCCGCAGCATCGCGAGCTGGTGTTGGTCGAAAGCGACGCGGAGAAATTGTTGCGTCGGATGAAGGCGCACCGGCCGCCGGCGGAAGTGAAGCGGGCGAAGCGAACCCGGAACCGGCCGCCGCCGCCCAAAAAGGGAGTTCAAAAACTGGCGACTATAAAACAATAAAGGAGAGGCAGAATAAAACGGCTGGGCCTAAAATCCTGAAAATGCACAGTATTTTGGCCAAGCAAATCTTAAGCCCGAACGTCACGCGGTTGGACGTTCATGCGCCGCGCATCGCGCAAATCCGGCAGCCGGGGCAGTTCGTCATCGTCCATCTCGCGGAAAATTCCGAGCGCATCCCGCTGACGATTGCCGATTCCAATCCGACAACCGGCACCATCACGCTGGTCATTCAGGCCGTCGGCAAAAGCACCAACGAACTGGTCGCTTTGAACGCCGGCGATTTCATCCGCGATGTCGCCGGGCCGCTGGGCCACCCGACGGAAATGATTGCGAGCGGCCATGCGCTGTGCATCGGCGGCGGCGTCGGCACGGCCGTGGTGCATCCCATCGCGCAAGGTTTGAAACAGCGCGGCGTGCAGGTGACGAGCGTCATCGGCGGCCGCGCCAAGGAATGGGTGATTTTTGAATACGAACTTCAGCGCTACGGCAAAGTTGTCGTTTGCACGGATGACGGCGGCTATGGCCGCAAAGGTTTTGTGACGGACGCGGCAAAGGAAATTCTCGCGGCGGAAAAAGTGGACATCGTCTATGCCGTCGGGCCGGTGCCGATGATGCGCGCGGTGGCGAACCTCACGCGCAGCCTCGGCGTCCACACGATTGTCTCGCTGAATCCGGTGATGATTGACGGCACGGGCATGTGCGGCGGCTGCCGCGTGTCGCTCGGCAACGAAACCAAGTTCGCCTGCGTGGACGGCCCGGAATTCGACGGGCACAAAGTCAATTTTGACGAATTGCAGGACCGGCTCGGAACGTATCGCGAATTTGAACAGCGTGCCACCGCCTGCGCGGCGGAAAATTGCCGCATCAAAAAGCAACTTGCCAACCAAGCCTGATATGAAGCAGCCGGTTTTCAACATTCAACGGTCAACATTCAACGCCGAACATCCAAGGCTGCGACGGTGCGGGAGCGTTGGGAGTTGGATGTTGGATGTTGAATGTTCAATGTTTTCCAATCTCCAAAATTGATATGTCCGCCCGCATCACCACCAAAGAACGGATGAAGATTTCCCGGCAAGCGATGCCGGAACAGGATGCCGCCGCGCGCGCCGCGAATTTTCTCGAAGTCAATCTCGGCCTACCGGAGCGGCTCGCGCTGCTGGAAGCCGACCGTTGTTTGCAGTGCAAAGATCCGCGCTGCATGAAAGGCTGTCCGGTGGGCGTGAACATTCCAAAATTTCTCGATCTGCTCACCGCCGGCAAATTGGCCGAGGCCGCGCAAAGTCTGCTCGGCGACAACGCGCTGCCCGCAGTGACCGGTCGCGTCTGTCCGCAGGAAACGCAATGCGAAGCCGAATGCGTGCGCGCCAAAGGGTTGCCCGTCGGCGTCGGCTATTTGGAACGCTACGTCGCCGATTGGGCGCGTGAGCATCGCGATCAGTTGCCACAAATCAAACCGCAGTCCACCGGCAAAAAAGTCGCCATCGTCGGTTCCGGCCCGGCGGGCCTGACCGCCGCCGGCGAACTCGCCAAGCTCGGCCATGACGTGACGATTTACGAAGCGCTGCACAAGGCCGGCGGCGTGCTGGTTTATGGCATCCCGGAATTTCGTCTGCCTAAAAAAATTGTCGCGCAGGAAGTTGAGCGCCTGCAGGAAGCCGGCGTGAAAATTGAGTGCAACGTCATTATTGGCCGCACCTACACGATTCCGGAATTGCAGAAAAATTTCGATGCCATCTTCATCGCCAACGGCGCGGGCTTGCCGGTTTTCATGAATGTGCCGGGCGAAAATTTCAAGGGCGTCTATTCCGCCAACGAATATCTCACGCGCATCAATTTGATGGCTGCGTATGATTTTCCGCGTTCGGATACGCCGGTGCTCAACGGCCAGCGCGTCGCCGTGGTCGGCGGCGGCAACGTGGCCATGGACGCTGTGCGCACCGCCAAACGGCTTGGGGCGAAAGCGGCGATGATCGTTTATCGCCGCACGCATGACGAATTGCCAGCGCGCGCCGAGGAAGTTCATCACGCGGAACAGGAAGGCGTGAAGTTTGAATTTCTCACCGCCCCGATTGAAGTGCTCGGCAACGACAAGCGCTGGGTCACCGGGATGAAATGTCAGAAAATGAAACTTGGCGAACCCGACAGTTCCGGTCGTCGTCGGCCCGAAGTCATTCCCGGCTCGGAATTTATTTTGGACTGCGATGTCGTCGTCGTGGCCATCGGCACCAAGGCCAATCCGCTGCTGACCGCGACCTGCCCGGATTTGAAATTGAACAAGTGGGGCAACATCGTCGCCGATGGAAACGGCGCGACGAGCATTCCCGGCGTATTCGCCGGCGGCGATATTGTGCGCGGCGCGGCCACGGTGATTCTGGCGATGGGCGACGGTAAAAAATCCGCGCTGGCGATGGACAAATACCTGGCAGCCAGCGCGAAGCCGGCGAGTTTGGTCGCGACGGTTTGAACGAAGTTAATTTCCGTAGCAGCGGAAATGCGCGGGGAATTGGCA
>Ga0302280_1002203_pt1 | contig 15233 bp, 17 predicted proteins | sample III_Fen_E1_1_FD_198771 | JGI IMG/M metagenome (GOLD analysis project Ga0302280, IMG submission 198771) | Peat permafrost microbial communities from Stordalen Mire near Abisko, Sweden - III_Fen_E1_1 | ecosystem: Environmental > Terrestrial > Soil > Wetlands > Permafrost | place: Sweden: Abisko... | reverse complement strand
TTGACAGTGATTTGACTTACAGTACTTTGCCCTTCAAGGCATAGGTAAAGCTGTTGAAGCTAATTTACTGGGCGTAATTCAAGGAACTAGGATTTTCTCGCAAAATCTGAAACCTTATAAGAGCGGACGATCTTTAATCAATTAGGAAATGTGTAGATCTTATTTTCATATCTCTGTGCAGAGCACAATTTTTATCTTTACAATCGCTCCACGTCTCACGACATATCCTACTCAAATCTATCTTATTAGAAAGAGTTGTGAATACCTCTCCTAAATCATTTGGTTTAAACATAGATCGTTGCACCTGAATCATACATACTCCAACTTTTTGCTGAGTTTCGCGAGACACAAATTTACTATAAATTTCAATACCTTCATCCATCGAGCGAACTCCAGGAAGAACTCGTTCAAGTCCCAGAGTATTCAAAGCAGCCCGAAAATCGGGAAAGAAAAGTAAACCAATTATTTTAACAAGAAAACTAGGTCTACTTGCATCTATATAATGTGTAAACCTAATATAATCTCCTATTTTGTATTTTCTTGAGTTATCTGCTCTCCTACCTTCAAAAGTTTTAGAAGCTTGATCTACATATTCATACCAGGGAGAATTGAGTTTAAGAGAATGAGTTTGCGGCGCATCAGGTATTACCATAGCTAAAACTTTATCTAATCCGGTATACAAATCATCAACACTTCCGTTATTGTCGATATTAAAGTCGCAATCAAATGGTATTTTTTCACTTTTATGATTGTCAGTTGATCCGGTATCTCTTAATAATTTTATAGAATGGGAGTTTGGTAAACTCTTGATAAAACTATTTTCGTCAGGTAGCCGACCGTCTGAGATATTAATAACCGAAGGAGGATTTACTTGACGTTCTAGAGCATCAAGCCTCCAATACATATTTTGAGTAAAAATTAATCCCTTGTCAAGAGTAATGGACGGGATATATGTATGTAAATTATCCCGAAACAGATCTCCTACCCGTTGAAATAATATGCGAGGGGTAACATTCCATCTAGGATCAATTTCCTCTTTTTTCTTCTCATTATATAGCTGATCATCACTTAATAGAAATATCGCTTTACAAGCTTGTTTTAAGGGTTCGGCGAATGTTATTTCTACAGAATCTGGAAATTTCTGCTTAATATAACTCACAGAAAGAGTTTTACCTGTTCTTTTTTGTCCAGCAAGAAGAATTTTAGGAATGGAAGTCGGTATTATAGTCGAGACGGATTTAGATTCAGACATAGCGCAATTTGTACCTATTACATAAATATTGAAAAAAATTCATTTAATAAGTCTTTGCTCTTATTAAATGACACATAATACTGTAAATTTGGATCAAGAATTAAACCAGATAAAACGAGATATCAAAGAGATAAAAGAACAATTATCAACTTTAATAGCATTATATACCAAGATAGATTTTTCATGTAATAAAACAAAAGAGGCAGCTGATAAGATGACTAGTCATATCTCTTTGGTGGAAAATATCTATTCCTCTGTAAGATCTCCATTGGAATTTATGCGACGTCGATTTTACTCGATTACTAGTAGGGTAAACGCCGCTGATGAACTACCTATGCTAAAATAACTATCCAGATGGTCCAAAATTCTTTTCCAAATATTTTACAATAAAATCCTTTAATTTGTCGTGATCTTCATAATCTAAGATCGCCGAAAATCAATTTGATCTAACTATATATTACATACCTAAGTGTCATCTACAATCACATACTACCCACTTACCTCTTTCTACATGTGATAAATTCACTCTTTTATATTTACGGGCAATATAACAGAGAGTACATCGATTAGTGTCGGTAATCGATAAATCTCCTAGACGTATACCTCGAGTATATAAATAATACGACATCCATTCAGCCCGTGGTAGTTGAATGACCATTTTATCAATAATAAAACATAAGACTTTAGGAAGCTTAGCTCTTAAGTCATTCAGAATATCTCTTTCACAGGAGCATGCTAGACTATCGTTTCTAAAATAGTAACCAAACGGCATTAGACATCTATCTTGAGAACAAAGTGTTAAATTACCTATACTAACCATTTTAGACGCTATTCCTCCGCAACTATCACAATCTTGTTTCTTGAGACATATTGAACATGTTCTACTGAGATGCGGGCCAAGACTCATACAACGTGGACAGATATAGCCCATAGAACTATCATGGAGAAAAAACGTTGTAATACTACACTCCGAACACATAAATTCTCCTTTTTCATTTCGGGGAAAGTTATGCGCTCTAGTTTCAGAAACCCAAATTACATTACTATAATCAGGAGTACAATTTCCTCCTTCAAAAGTGCTATACTGCAATAGCCGAAATTTATCTAGAGCATAGATATCAACTAAAGCATCATTAGTATCCATTATGAAAAATTGAAGTATTTAAAGTTATTTATAGTTTGACAAACTCGTTTAATATAAATAACTTCTCTAATCCGATTTACTAGCTATACAGAGATACTTGACAAATTCATTCCTTATCTCCGTATCATCTCCTTTTCCAGCACTTATAGCCTCAGTTCTCCAGGTACAAATTTTATTAGTAAGTTCAGTGATTGCTTCAGCTTCATCGTGTTCTTCATTGGTTAAAGCAATATCATAACGATTTCCAAGATCATTTATGACTTCTCTAAACAATTTTAAGTTTGTTTCCTTTAATATTCGGAAGAATTTTTCCGAAAGTTTAGCACCTTCATTATCATATATGAGATTTCCATCACAGTCTTTCCAAGCTAATTTCTTCCTTGAAACATCAGTACATGTAAATTTGTCCTTCAAAGGATACCGAAGAGCGTACTTAGCATATCCTTGCGCTCCAGCTTTAACGTGATCAACAGTAAGAAATTTAGCCTGATCTCTCATATCGGCTTCAAGAAGAGGAGATAAGTTCTGAACAATACAATTTTTTATTGTATTTTTAACCTGAGTAGTTGGTTTGGATATAGCTGCCAAAGTAATATGCTGTTGATTTTGTTCTTTCTTAGCTAGCTGATCTTTAAGGTCCTGAATTTGTTCGGTAGATGAACGCAATCGTTCGTTTAGACGTTCAAATTCTAATTCGAGCTCTCTTTTTGTTCGAGAAATTTTACTTTTTATAATAGGTTGAACTTTGGGTTCTTCAGAAACTTTACTATCTCGACTATCTATACAGTAAACGGTGTCATTTTGATGTCTCTTAAAATTACTTTTCCTCGTGGTGGTATACCCACAATATTAACATGTAAGTTTGTCAATGATGTATTTATACTGCTCGTCTTATAAGAAAAGTTTACCCTTTAAACAGTTTTGCTCATTGATGCTCGAAAAAATCAAAAAGATCGGGATTTTTTCTAAAAATGAGCTGAGCCTGATAATTCTAAGTACTATTCTATCATATGATGTCTACTATATAATATAAGGCATATTTTTATTTTAAAATTTGGGTGAAAACAACTCCCCGCGTGAAAATTTTCAAATGCCTTTAATAAAAGCTTTAATTTGAATTATATGTTAATATTAAAAATAAAAAGTTGATCATTTTGCTCGTTAGCGAGCAACACATTTAGGTTGTGTAATATAAGTCTGCTATAGGAATATTTGCTATCCGCGATAGTTGGTAGGAGGTCCGTCCAATTATGAATTTACGCTATAGTAAATTGTTCTATATAATTTACTATTATTCTTGTTCTAATGAATGATTTATACCCTTTGAAAATTTTCCGAATATAAACAATCTCTAAAGATAATTATTTGATTGATGATAGACTAGAGGCTATGATTTTACATATATCATAAAGTCGGTCAGGTTCGGACTTAAATTTTTCATTAAACTCTATGAGAATTCCGCTGAGATCATACTCACTACTTTGATTTAAAATATCATTGACGGTAATTCCTCTAATAATTTTACTTGTTATTTTACCTTTGACTAAAGCTTTATATATAGTATTACATATGGACTTACCTCGGAACTCATCTAGAGGACCATGTAAGAGAACTATCTCCGGGGCAATTTCCCCTTGCTTAAAAAAATTTATATCTCCTGCTTCAACTAGATATTTATCGGGGAAAGAATGTATATCAATCACTACACAATTACTTCCTTCAGCCATGGACAATAATTGATCTAATTTCTTTCTAAATGGAGTACCCCTACTTACCTTACGATTTAGATCATGATTAACTCTATGTTCATCTCCGAGGAGAACCATACACTCAAGATTTCTATGCCGTATAGCTGCCTGACAAAACATTTCTGTTGCTATTCCAGCTGCAAGATCACACATACGTGGAGTATTTGGTTTACATAGCTGATGTGGCGCGCTAACTATTAAGGTTGTGCTCATAATATGTACCATATAGCTACATATTAATTCTACTTTATTTGAGATCTAGAACTTCAGATCTATGTTGTGACACCAAGGGCAGATTTCGCCGTTGAAACAATTATTACAGATATCATATAGCTCTGAACATATGGAACATTTTCTACGCACTGTTTTAATTCCAGCAAAGACATGAGGATATTTAGCCTGACAAATATCACATACGATATGCATATTGGTTATTGTAACATGAAGATCTCCAAGAGCATTTCTCCAGGCATCCTGCCATTTTTCTAGGGATTCGATCTCGGTTGATACTGGTTTAACAGTTAAGTTTACCTTGATTCTTTGATTGAGGGATAAATCGTCCTGACTCATTTATTAGATTAATAGTAATCTAATATGCTTTCAATTAAATCATTTTATACAAAGAGATTGTAAACTGAGTAATCAACCTCAAATTCTATTCTTTCTTTACGAGTTTTTATCGTCTTAGTCATCTCTTTTATTATACACGCTCTACATATCTTTCCATTTTTATCCATTAACTGCGTACAATGTGTACTACACTCTCCTTTTCCACACTTATTACAACGAGTAATATTTCTCTGAACAAAGGGATAAAAATATTGTTCAATAATCTTTACTAAACCAACCTCAGCTCCTATGAATCGTCTGCGAAATTTTTCTCCAAAAGAAGTTATCTTATCATCATGTAGTTTTAAACATTTACAACATAAAGTAACCTTCTCCCTTACGGTACATTCAGAGCAGATATTAACCCTCATATACTTGTGATCACGACAATGATACATTTTACAACAACACTCTTGACAAGTATCTACGACCTTACCATTCCGACAATCTTTAATCGGGCAGGTTTGTTCGCTACATTTAGCAAAGTGAGAAGCATGGCATTTTATACAACTACCAGACCAATCACATTCACATACTAATTTAGAAGTCACGAAACATTTTTTACAAATGATCCTATAACAAGTTTCGCACGATTTACAAGAGTTTTTTGCTTTATCGCATATAGAGCAATTCATGTTATTATGAACAACAATACAAGTAGGGCAAAATTGTAAATTTCTACAGATATAAGATTGGCATTTTACTATACACCCTGAACAGATAGGTTTTTCGCATCCGCATAAATTTAAAGGTAGGTTATACCTATCCCACCATCTAACCTCTTTACATATATGACAAGGAGGCTGTTTTTCTTTAAAACTTTTAACACATTTAATACAGGCATCATTATACATGTGATGTTCGTGACAATCTGAACAGAGGACATTAAATGGGATAAAACAGAAAGAGCAACAAGTATCTACCAATTTAATCCTTTCCTTTTTCTTGCAATATCCACAGATGATGTCAGAAGTTTCAAAAAATTTCGGATCATTCCTGTATATCCTCTCAATGGACTCCTTCATTTCTGGGTGTTCATTTAGCATTTGTCCTACAGTAAGATAATTGAGATTGGATGGACGAGAATTATACTGCCCATAGGCCTGTACTAAAGTAAGATATTCGTTCGGATTCATTTTGTACTTGAAGTTGAATTAGCCTTAAATTGCAATTATTATCATCTTTATATTAAATAATGTCTACACCGGCAAATTTAACCGTTCTAGGTATTTTATCTGCATCTGTAGTTTTTATTGCAGGATTGATATGGAATGATGCTATACAGTCTCTTATTGTGAGATTGTTTCCTAATGAACAGATTGTATCCTCGACTTCTCCATCTACTGTAAATAGACCTAGTACGCGAGCAATATGGATTCAATTCGCCTTTGCGCTAGGCTTTACTATATTTGCAGTAATATTAGTCCTAGGGTTAGCCCATTTTTTCCAGAAACTTGTTCCCCATTCGAAATTTCATCCTATATTAATATAAAAATAGTTTTAAATGATTTATGAGGTACAAATTCGAATTGAGAATTACTTGGATCATTCAATGACACAAAAATCTTTCTATATAGAAATATTATCTCGTCTTGGACCAGACCTTACATCTATTTATACGTCTTATATTCTTCCTGATTTAGACAAACAAAGGAAGATTTTTTCTCAGGTCATTTCTGTCTTGCATTATTTACATCGCTGTAAGTGCGGAACTATTAATTTTTCTCATTTCGGTTTTAATAGTAAATATGCCGAAGTATATGAGTTTAAATGCAATAATTGCACCCCTAATGAAGAGAAACTTGATCGTAGTAGATATACTACCCCTTTAAATATAACTCCAGAAATGAGTATATTTATCGGGATCCCTGTCGGAGTAAAAGTTTGTAGGGTTGAAGTTACCAAGAGAATACTTAATTATATTAAACACAATAAACTAGGCGGTATCATAAATGGATATTCTACACATAAAATATACCCGAATGATGCCATACGTAATCTATTTAATATTATTGAACCAAGTATAACATATTATGATGTGCAAAAATTCGTAAAACTGCATTTCCCTGTTAACATATCCCAATATAATTTACAATCATCTTCACCTCTTCTTCCGGGTCGATTTTTAGAATCAGTTTTAAATAAACAAGCCCTAATAAGTCAATCTACATAATTAATTGTTTTTTTCACTTCTTGTAATATACCAAGAAATAATATTTCTTAGATTTATATTTAAATATCTTAAATGTTTAAACGGTTACCGACATGTATTTTGCATATTATAGCACAATACGTTACCCCGAGACCAATACGTTTAAAACTATTTATTAATCCGGACAAGATAGATTGGGTTGGTCTATCTCAAAATGCTGCAGCAATTTCCCTCCTGGAAAAAAATCCGGACAAGATAGATTGGTCTTGTTTATCTTATAATCCTGCGGCAATTTCCCTCCTCGAAAAGAATATAGACAAGATAGATTGGTCTTGTTTATCTTATAATCCTGCGGCAATTTCCCTCCTGGAAAAGAATCCGGACAAGATAAATTGGTTTTGGTTATCTCGAAATCCTGCAGCAATTTCCCTCCTGGAAAAGAATCCGGACAAGATAGATTGGTCTAGTTTATCTTTAAATCCTGCAGCAATTTCCCTCCTGGAAAAGAATCCGGACAAGATAGATTGGTCTGGTCTATCTCAAAATCCAGGAGCAATTTCCCTCTTGGAAAAGAATCTAGACAAGATATATTGGTTTTATCTATCTCAAAATCCTGCGGCAATTTCCCTCCTTGAAAAGAATCTGGACAAGATAGATTGGTACTGGTTATCTCTAAATCCTGCGGCAATTTCCCTCTTGGAAAAGAATCCGGACAAGATAGATTGGTTCTATCTATCTAAAAATCCTGCGGTAATTTCCCTTCTGGAAAAGAATCAGGACAAGATAGATTGGTATTGGTTATCTAAAAATCCTGCGGCAATTTCCCTCCTGGAAAAGAATCCGGACAAGATAAATTGGTTCTGGTTATCTCGAAATCCTGCGGCAATTTCCCTCCTGGAAAAGAATCCGGACAAGATAAATTGGTCCGGTCTATCTGGAAATTCATCAATAATCGAATTAGATATAGAACAGTATAAGAAAGATTTAAATTCATACGTTATCATGCTACAATATGATATAAATTTCGGATCTTTATTTAATCTTTGAAATACCATCCAATTAAGAGCTTAAAGATGTGATATTTTAAAATAATCTAATGTCGATTTCTATTTCTTCCTGTCAAGTAACTATAAATGTTTATCAGCAACCTGGATATATAAATAGAACACTAACTACTTTGCCAGTAGGACCTACAGGTTCAGGAATGTCCGGACCTATACCAATAAGTTGTGATAGACTTTGTGTCGTTCCTATAGAAATAAATAGTGAAGCCAAATCTGTTCCTGTAAACGGTCCACATGATCCTTGTCCATGCGACCCCTGTACATGTGATCCATGTAAATGCGTGTCAAATAAAAGTAAAATATCATCTTCACATATAAATCCAAATATGATACAATCTATTTGTAATGAACTAGCAAATTTATTAAATAAGAAGTCATATACTACGTAGCAAATCTAACTAGCATATTTTTACCATCAATTTCTCTGTAAATTAAAAATTAGAAAATTTTTAATTTCTTTTCGTCATCCAAATGAATAAAGAACTTCTCAAGATTGTAGGGGCAATCTGTCTCTTGTTGGGTATAGCAGCAATAATTTATGGGGGTATGAAGCTTTCAAAGAAACCAGTCAAGACTAAAAAGAATAGTTTACTAGTAATTACAGTATTAGGATGCGTCTTTGCTATTTTAGGAGGTGGATTGCTTTACTCGGAATTTTCAACATCTTCTTCCGGTTATTATTACTTTTAAGTATCAATTGAAGAATCTTTCACAACATGTTCTACCCACAAATTTAAATCATTATTATACTGCTTTAAATCGATCTCAAATATATTTGGAATTTTAAAAAGATAATTCCATGCGATTTTATCTATATTCTTTTCTAAAAGATCAATAGCTGATGGATTCATAGAGAGATTACACCAATCTATTTTGTCTAAATTCTTTTCCAGTAAAGAAATCGCTGACGGATTTGCAGAAAGCCAACTCCATTCTATCTCATCAAAATTCTTTTCTAAAAGGGAAATTGCCGCAGAATTTAGAGATAACCAAGCCCAGTTTATTTTTTCTAGATTCTTTTCCAACAAAGAAATCGCTCCAGGATTCGCTGACAAACAACTCCAATATATCTTTTCTGGATTCTTTTCCAGAAGAAGAGTTGCGGCAGGATTTGTTGAAAGCTCATACCAATCTATTTTTTCTAAGTTTTTTTCCAAGATGAAAATTGCAGATGGATTACAAGAGAGTTCGCTCCAATCTATCTTTTCGGGATTTTTTTCCAATAGGGAAATAGCAGCAGGATTTGTAGACAAATTTTTCCAGTCTATATTTTCGGGATTTTTTTCCAATAGGGAAATAGCAGCAGGATTTGAGGACAATAAAGACCAGTTTATGTTTTCGAGATTCTTTTCCAAAAAAGAAATGGCTGAAGGATTGACTGAAAGAGAAATCCAGTCTATTTTTTGCTGGTCAATCCAAGATTTAAAACGAGTTGGTACAAGTACTATATATTGTCCTATTATGTGTAAGAGACATTTCGGTAATTGTTTAAACATTGTTTGAATAAGTTAAATTCAACTCATCGTATTAAATAAAAAAATCAATAAGTATGAACTAGCTATAAAACATATTAGATAATTTTTCTCTATTTAGATCAGTTGATATAAATTGAATTTTATTATTTAAGTTCAAATATGGTATCGCTACAGACAGCACATAGTATCATCAGCCTGTATAATTAGTCAAGTGTCATATGAACAAAAAGTAGGATTTAAACCATGGAATGTTAGCAAAGAAAAAATAATCATCTTTATCGTGACCCATTTTAGATATGAAAATATTTCATATCTTCTACCCCTTACCCTGCAGTCCGCTAGGAACCGCACCCTCAAAATAATCATTACAAACCAAAGATGTAAATCGCCACTGTCGGTAGGACTATGGCTGTAAACATTAAGGTTTAAGTTGTAAAAAGCTGGCTACAGAGAACATCTATCTGTAAAAGATTATATCTCACAGCCGCATCGATTTGGTTGTTTCAGTCGTAATGATCATTCCTACCGCTAAGATTATCTTAAAAATATTTATCCTAAACATCAATCGTCCAATTTACTTTTTGAATCTCTATATCTAAATTTCTACGTTCCTGTGACAAAGAATCTGCTTTAATACGTAGTTGAGCTACTGGAGCACATACTATTTGCTTTAATTCTGTCTTAATATATCGAGGAACAGGAGCGGTACAATGGTCAATGATCGCTTTCCATGTAGAACTAATGCTATCTAGATGATCTTTTTGAACTAGGGCGTCCCAAAGGAATGTTCCATCGGCTAATTTTGTAGTTTGATTTGCCCTATAAATACGCTTTACTAGGTCTTGCATTTCATCATTTATTTTTGAATACTCATGGAGAAGATCTTCAATTTTCTCAAGAGGTTCGTCTCCGTCTTGAATCTTGCTAACAGATATAGCTCTTGACTTGAGATCACTAAGCTTACATCTTAAGGCGGATCTTTGCAGTAAAGCTTCCGCTAACTTCATCCATATTCAGGGAAAATCAAATCTTTAAGCCTCAATAGTGAAATTTTTTTATACAACTTCGCGAATACCGCTCGTTAAAGTGATTTTTAACAGTTTGAGGTATTATCTAGCAATATATTAATAATGAGTCAATTATATGCTCAATCTTCTGTTCATATGAAAAGTCTCAATCCAACCTTATATCTCGGCTTAATGGAATATTATATGTATCATGTTCTAAGCAGCGTAAACAATCCTACTCAATGGAAGATTCGATCGGATACCTTGTATAAGAATATATCTTATCCAGCTTTAAGTGATGCTACACAGGATCTCAATGTATTATTAATGAGCTCTTCTGACAAGATTCAAACATCTATACCAGATATCCCTCTTAATACAGGAATAAAAAATTGGATGAAGAATATCCAGACAGGGCAAGGACATCTAGATGCCATTATTATCAATTCAAGCGTCCATATCAAATATCCCAGAACAGATGATAACGAGACTCAAAAACGTGGAATATTTGAATATTTTATAGGTACTCTTATGAACAAGCTAAGAAAAAAGATGCCACATTTTGTCTATACTTTGGGAGCTTTTAAATGTGGAATTTCTCCAGGTACAACCTCGGCTCAATTTTGTGCCAATCAGGAACATACAGTTTACCACTTGGTACAGGAAAAAATAGAAGGGAAAACTTTGGATAGTTGGTTACAGAAAAATCCTGATTCTTTGACGTTTTATACTATCATTCTCCAACTAGTTTTCGCCTTGGCCAAAGCCCAAGATAAGAATGGATTCGTCCATAATGCACTGTATACCAGTAATGTTATTCTCCGTCCTAGCGACATTGGTACTGTCACTTTCCAATTCGAAAGTCAAGTATATAAAATGGCTACAGGCAAAGAGATCCCCACTATAATAGATTATTCTTCAGCTAGAGCTACTCATAAGGGCTTTGGTTTATGTTATCTTTCTAACCCTACAATCTTTACTCCGGGAAAGGATTTATGTAAATTGGTAATGAGCGCTCTGGCTCGGTTAAATTCTAAACCTATATATACTGAGGTTTCTTGGATCAATGAATTTTTCCATAATATTTATGATGTTTCTTCAGGGTCTTATGATGATTTACTTTCTCGCTACCATAATTTCGAGCTAGTTGATGATAATCCTTTGGCAAGCCTGACTCCAATGGACTTTATTAATTGGTTTAGAGGAAGAGCAGGAGAGACATTCAATAAGTTAGTAACCGTGACAGCTAGAGAAATCAAGGAACTACATCTTACAAATATAAAACCTAAACAAGAGGTTGAACGAGACTTGGCCATTATTCCTTCAGGAGCAATTAAATCTTTTGCCTTGGCAGCCTATGAAATAAAATATATCCCTACCGAACAAGAGAACAAATATGATATTGAATTAACCTCCCATTATTCCAATATTATCACATCGAAATCTACTAAGATATATCTGGTAAATTATAACTTTCCACTAAGTAGACAATACGATGAAGAAACTAGGGTAAATTATATAGATATATTATCTAAACTGCAATATGATTACAGGATCGTCAGTAATTATATAACTTTTTTACGCTATGCTAAGACCAATGAGAATGTTATATCATCTTTTAGCTCTGCGACATCAAACGCATTTACAGAAAAAGATAAACTTAGACATAATATTAATGTTATTAGCAACCTTCCACTCTATCGACTTTATCAGGTAGCGACAGCTAATGAATTAAATAGTGTCAATGGACAGGTTATTATAGTCTATCAAGATTTATATGATGCAGCCAATTGGATTAAGCAATTATATCCAGCATGTACATCTTATTTAGATTCTACCTTTTTACCCAAAACGGAAATAGTAAAGTTAGGTTTAAATGTTCGACTAGTCGATCTTCCGGTCCGAGGAATTAATGATGAATATTATCCTCCATGCACACTCGAACAATTTAAACAACTTATTTACCATAAAAAAGATGTTCTAGACTTAGTTACAAAAACTTTCTTTGGACCTAGTAAAGATAAGGCAAAAATGATCGAACCGATTATTTCTCAGGTGGAAAAGGATGATATTCAAATCTTTATGGATCTTCGTCAATTTCATACTCCAGGACCACAATTTGATAGAGGAGCCGGTAAAGCCCGTGATGTTAATAAGCTTCTCGGTAGTATTTCTTCTAAGCTTAATAATAGGGGTAATTTTGCCAGTTATTTGGATTTTGGTGGAGGAGACGGGAATATCTCTTCTGCAGTAGCAAAGATTCTAAAGATTAATAAAGCTGATGCTTACAGTGCAGATGTTGAAAAATGGTATTCAACTTCTAGAGCCCGTGATCATTCGAATATAACATATCTCACACTCAAGGAAAATCAGATGATAAATTTGCCAGATAATAGTATTGATATAGTAACTTGCTTTCAAGTACTTCATCATATTAAAAATATAGATTTTGTTCTTAATGAGCTCAAACGTATATGTAAATATACTTTAGTCATTAGAGAACACGATTGTAAGACTGATGGCCAAAGAATGATAATAGACCTGGAACATTCCCTGTTTGAGCTATCTTTAGAAAATATCCCCAATATAAAATTTTTGAACAATTATGAGGCTTGGTATAGGTCCAAAGAAGAATGGATAAATATCCTTCAGAAGTATGGTTTTAATATTATACATTCTACGGAACCCTATGGTCCTACAAGATATTGGTATGGAGTATATAATAAGGTGAAATAAGGGTATTCCGCAAAATTGTGCGGAAGAGACATATTCGAGACTATATTAAAAAATAATACTATTCCTATCTTTTTGATAGGGATGGCTTTGTGTTGCTGCCCAGAGGGTAATCATAGGTATTTTGACCTACTCCGATGAATCGGACCCTTGTATCCGGGGTTTGATGAAGCTTTGATAGTTTAAGTTTTGAATTATAAAGGTTTAATATTTGATATTTTATTTGTAAGCTTTAGAGACGCCAGATAGACGAGATAAGATTTGATCGTTGAAAAGTAATGTTGCCATTACTCGAGGTTGCTACCATTAGGAACGGTATACTACCTGTATACCAGAGGAAAACATAATTGATTGATTCGCAACACAAAGCCATCACGCATTTTAGTTGTTTATACTGTTATCATTGTTAGAGCGTTACTTTCAGATAGGGTAAAATCTGCTTCACGTTCGTATTCTTCGATATCTTTTTCTAGTTTAGAAATAACACTAGAGCAATTTATTGGATCGAGTAATCGTGATTGATTGGCTTCTCGGAAAGGTTTGCTAATATTTTCCACATCATTAGAATTGGTTTGAGCCGATTTTCCAAATGATGCTACTAAAAGGTTTTGTAGGTCTGATTCCATTCTAGAGTTAGAAGTATCTACCATGGTCTTAGCTTGTTCTCGACATTGTTTAATCTTAACTAACAAGGCTTTACGCATCGGTAATGATTGTTTAAGATCAATAGCTTCAGCTACGGTCATTCTTTCTGAATTTATTGTTACAGATGTGACGGAATTTGAAAGAATGATAGCTCTTTTAATCTTGTTTCGTCTCTGAATGAGATCAAATATAGATTGGAGCTGAGATTGACTCGATCGTTCAAATTCTTTCTCATCAAAGGTTCTATCCTTTTTCGATACTGCTCTAACAAAATAAGCCTCCTCTATATGTTTTGTTATTCTCTTATCCAATAGTTTAAGTTCTGCTAAAGCACGTGTTATAGAAAATGTGCTATTCATTGTTCCAGTGATGGAACAAATCAAATCTTTAAGCCTCAATTGAAATATTTTTATTGAAATAAAATTTATGATAAGTAAGATTTTATCTCAGCAATTTGATATTAATTAAGCCTGAGGCCAAAAAACAAAAAATTTTAGACAGAATTTTCAAAACGCAATTCAGGGGATAATTTAGCCGGATACGGTAAAAATCCGGTAAGATTATATTTCAAGACGAATAAATCACTTTTAAATTCTGTAGTTTTCGGTTTTTTTCTATTATTTCTGTTAAAGCTATTTAAAGATTTGATTTTTAATCTTAATAATTATAAATGAGTAATCAGTGTACATATTGTAAAAAATTTTTTTGTTCTCAAACAGTACTCAAAAAGCATCAACTTACTGCTAAATATTGTTTAGCTCTAAGAATAGATCCAGTTTTAAATTTAAAAACTTATGACTGTGATTATTGTGAATATTCAACTAAATTAAAATATGATTTATCCAAACATGTCAAAACTTGCAAATTTAAAATTATATTAGAGAAAAAAGATCAGGATGATCTAAGGACAAAAAATCTTTTACTTGAAAGGGAACTTGTATTAAAACAGGAACAGATAGATAAATTACAAATTGAGGTCAGTAAACCAAAAATTACCAACAATCTTACTTTCAATATGAGACAACAATTTTACCAACAGAATCTTCAACCTATAACTCGTGTATTAGAATCTATTTCAGATGAAATAGATAGAAGAGAAACTTTAGTAGAATTATTAACAAAGGTTGAAAATTAGCAATTATAAGAATAATAATATTTTGCGTTCCAATTGCTTTTAACAGAAATAATAGAAAAAACCGAAAACTACAGAATTTAAAATCACGATTAAAATCGTGATACTACCATGTCTCATAAATCTATCACTACTAAGGTTTTTAAAAAAAAAAGTTTGAGCATATTGTTAAAATACGCTTTTTAAGGCATTATTTAGCCGAAGATTATAAAATTTATTCCAGATCATATTCAAAGATATATATACTATGTAAAAAAATATGCACTTGGAGG